>ULMG01038358.1_pt1 | contig 17819 bp, 10 predicted proteins | sample 1951601 | NCBI WGS metagenome assembly ULMG01 (sample SAMEA4835545, study PRJEB28245) | human gut metagenome | biome: gut microbiome; material: fecal sample | place: Denmark | collected 2008
TGGCATTGGCAATGAATCCGAATGTCACTCTTTTCAGCCCGCGTCTGGCGTTGGTGTCGAAATTGAGGGTGAAACCGACGTTAGGCAGTGTGAACCTGGCTGAACTGTTGTTCAGGGTGCTGCCGTATGCCGTTGACTGTGAAGGCATTGCATTGTAATCGCTCGTGGTGGACACGATGCTTACGTTCGGGGTGAACGTGACCTGTGAAAAGCTGTTCACGGCCGAGCCGGCAGGGTTGAGGTTTATGGAACCCAGATCTCCTCCCAGTGCGGTGAACGCATTGCCCATGGAGATGGAGCGCGCTGTGCCATAGTAATTGTTCTCGCTGAATCTCAGAGCGTCCTGGACGTTCTGAGCCGCAGCATTGACCGAGACTGCCGCAAGCAGCGTCAACGGAATAATCTTTTTCATCTTCATATCTATTTCAGGTTTCTAAATTATCTTCTTCTTACACTGCCGCCGCTACTTCCGCTCGAACGGGATGCTCCACCGGAATATCCTCCGCCTGAGAATCCGCTGGATGAACTGCGGTATGATGAACCGCTGTTGTATGAACTGCTTGACGAGCTGCGGTATGACGAACTGCTGGAAGAACTCCTGTATGAGGAGCTGCTTGACGAACTTCTGTATGACGAGCCTGAATTTCCGCTGCCATAGTTGTAGGAACTGCCGGAACTTCCGTAAGAAGATGAACCTCTGTAACTTGTGCCGGATGACTGGCTTGTGGCTGCCCTTCTGTAAGCAGGTGCGGATGCTGTCCTGTTAGATGAGGAAGCACTTGAAAACGTGCCGGCTGACCTTACTCCGGATGTGCCGGACGTTCTGTAAGCGGTGTTGCCTGAGGTGCTCGTGCGGACGGACTGTCCGGAAGCCGCGCTGCGTACCGCTTGGCTTGAGCTGCTGCGTACTGCCTGACTGGATGCTGAACTTCTTACCGCCTGTCCTGCGGAAGAACTTGTGCGGATCGACTGGCTGGAAGATGCGCTGCGTACCGCCGTGCCGCTTGCCGAGCCACTTGAAGTGCGTACACTGGAAGCTGAAACCCTTCTGACAGAAGTCATTGACATGCCATTGCCTCTTGTCGATGTCGTCGCGGTGCCGGAGGCTCTCCTGACGGATGATGACGAGCCTGCATTTCTTCTGACTGTGGAAGATGCTACGCCCATTCCGTTTCCTCTGCTGCTTTCGGTCAGGCCTCTGTTGCCGTAGTAGTAACTGTCCCTTCCGTGTCCGAAGCCATGGTCGTACCAAGGACCGCACCAGTGGTCATGGTAATAATGATGGTGATGGTGATGGTAATACCACGGGTCGTGGTACCAGCTGTAGCCCCAGCCGTAATATACAGGTCTGCCCCAATACCAAGGATTGTACCACGGGTCTCCCCAATACCAGTCATCCCACCAGATGCTGCTTGAGTAATACCACGGATTCGCTCCCCAGTACCAGCTGGACCAATAAGGGCGGTAATACCATGAGCCCCAATATGTTCCAGGCCAATATGATGATGCCCATCCTGCCGCATATCCTGCTGCGAATCCGTCAGGGTACAGTGAATATGCAGGTGTATTGGTGACAGTGACTACGGTGCTGTTGTCCTGTTTGTTGAACTTCAATGTGGCTGAAGTGTTTTCCGGAATGAACAGCGTGTCTGTTTCTCCTGCCTTGAGGAATAATGTCGAGTTCTCCGTCTCCTTTACGAGTTCGTTTACTTTGTTGCGGGACGCAAGAACATCCGCTTTAGTTTCGGTTTTAGCAGGTCTGCTGTAGAATCCGTCCTGATATTGCTGGCTTGAAGCGTATTGCGATGCGGAACCGCAACTGGCCAATGCCAGGAATGCTCCGGAAAGAACCAAGATGTTTGTTTTCATAATCGGACCTCCTAGTTATATAAATAATTTGTATCTTTGTGCGCTGCATTGCAGCGATGGTATGTCTGCAATATTCATACCTCGCCGATGCTCGCATGTTAAATGCAAATATATGAATGTTATTGCATAAAGAAACCAAAAAATAAAATAAACTAACAAAAGATGGCAGATCAGATAACCAAAAGGTCAGACAACTACTCTCAGTGGTATAACGACCTGGTAGTTAAAGCGGACCTTGCAGAGCAGTCACCTGTAAGGGGATGTATGGTAATCAAGCCTTATGGCTATGCTATATGGGAAAAGATGCAGCACGTGCTGGACTCGAAATTCAAGGAAACAGGCGCAGTCAATGCTTATTTCCCGTTGTTCATTCCCAAGTCTTTCTTCAGCCGTGAGGCTGAGCATGTCGCAGGCTTTGCGAAGGAATGTGCGGTAGTGACGCATCACAGGCTCATGAATGACCCTGAAGGCAACGGCGTGGTAGTGGATCCGTCATCGAAACTTGAAGAAGAACTGATAGTGCGTCCGACGTCCGAGACCATTATCTGGAGTACATACAAGAACTGGATCAAATCATGGAGGGATCTTCCTATCATGTGCAACCAGTGGGCCAATGTCGTCAGATGGGAGATGCGTACCCGTCTGTTCCTCCGTACCGCAGAGTTCCTCTGGCAGGAAGGCCACACGGCTCACGCTACATCACAGGAGGCTCAGGAAGAGGCAGTCAAGATGGTCCATGTCTATGCTGACTTTGCCCGCAACTATCTGGCTCTCCCGGTCATTGTAGGCCACAAGAGTCCTAACGAGAGATTCGCCGGCGCATTGGATACCCTCACTATCGAGGCGATGATGCAGGACGGAAAGGCTCTGCAGTCAGGTACTTCACATTTCCTCGGCCAGAACTTCGCCAAGTCGTTCGATGTGCAGTACACCGACAAGGAAGGCAAGCAGCAGTATGTGTGGGCTACATCCTGGGGCGTTTCCACCCGTCTTATGGGTGCGCTCATCATGGCTCACGGCGATGACAACGGTCTGGTTCTTCCTCCGGCTCTGGCTCCGATTGAAGTGGTGATGGTTCCTATCTACAGAAGCGAGGAGGAGCACAATGCCGTTCTCGACAAGATGAATGAAATCAAGAAGGCTCTCGAGACTGCCGGACATACTGTGAAGATCGATGACCGTGACACATTGCGTCCGGGCTTCAAGTTCGCTGAATGGGAACTCAAGGGAGTGCCTGTAAGGCTTGCCCTCGGTGCACGTGACCTGCAGAATGATACAGTGGAGGTACACCGCCGCGATACACTTGAGAAGAAGACGGTTTCGCTGGAGGGCATTGACAAGTATATCGAGGACCTGCTCGTGGATATTCAGAACAATATCTATCAGAAAGCGTTGGATTTCAGAAACTCTCGTATCGAGAAATGCGATTCCTGGGAGGAGTTCAAGGAGAAGATCACTCAGGGCAAGTTCCTGCTTTGTCACTGGGACGGTACTGCCGAGACTGAGCAGAAGATCAAGGATGAAACCAAGGCTACCATCAGATGTATTCCTGTAGATAGCGTCGTATGTAAGGAAGAAGGCACGGATATCTATTCCGGCAAGCCTTCACACGAGAGAGTTGTCTTTGCAATCGCTTATTAGTGAATATTTTATGAGGAAGAGAATCCTTTTGATGTGCTTGTCCGCATTGGCATTTACATCTGTATATGCACAGGATGTCACCGATGCGCAAAAGGCTGCTGAAGAGGCTGCCAAGGCGATTGCGGGCGCTCCTGAAGCTGTAGTCAAGACACCTAAACCGAGATATTGGACGAATTCCCTTCTTACGAAACTGGATTTCGGACAGACAAGTCTGACGAACTGGGCTGCCGGCGGTTATAACAACGTGACCCTGAAGTCTTTCATTGACGCGAATGCTAACTACAAGAAGAAAGACCTGTTCTTCAATAACCGACTTCAGCTCGATTACGGTTTCCTGTATTCTGAGGACAAGCCGTTCATACAGAAGAGCGATGACCGTATGTATTATGAGGGCAAGTTCGGCTACAAGGCTTTGCAGACATTGAACTATTCCGCTCAGTTCAACTTCAAGTCGCAGTTCTCGAACAGTTACAACTATCCTATGCCGTCCAAGCCGGCCGGTGCTGCGGACGATTGGGAGCCTGGCAAGTCCGACTGGAAGCAGAGCAGGAAGCTCAAGTCCGGTTTCTTCGCTCCTGCCTATACCAACATAGCGCTCGGTATTGACTGGGTTCCTACCAAATGGCTTACTGTCAACGTCGCTCCTCTTACAGGAGGTTTCGTGGTCGTTACGGATGAGAGCCTGAGGAAGTCCTACAGTATGGAACTCAAGAAGAAATACGAGAGTCTGAATGAGCTTTCCAGTGCTGATGCAGCTGCTCTGGTAGGGGACGAGAAAGCACGTTACGAGGCCTTTGTCGCTGCCAAGACTTCCGGTGACGCTTATCGTTCGGCAAGGTTCGAGTTCGGTGCGCAGATAAAGATCGATGGAAAGCTTCAGATCAATGACAATTTCAAATATACTTCACAGTTGGTGCTGTTCTCTGATTATCTCGACAAGCCGCAGAATATCCGTGTGAACTGGGATAACAGGTTTGACTGGCAAATCGCCAAGTATTTTTCATTGACAGTGACCACCAACCTCATCTATGACGACAAGGTGCTGGTGAAGACTGAGAAGACATTGAAGAAATATCCTGAAGGACGTAAGGCGATACAGTTCAAGGAGTCATTGGCATTCGGCTTCTCATATACGATCGCTTCAAGACCGAGGTAACAGGCAATATGATGATTCAGAAATCATTTGACAGAACGATAGTGGGGCTGGTTCCGGAAAAGGAAACAGCCCTTCTTGCAGTAAGCGGGGGTATTGATTCCATCTGCCTTGCTTCATTGTTCCTGAACAGTTCCTCAGGACGGAGGTTCGCTGTGGCGCACTGCAATTTTCATCTCCGTGGTGAAGACAGTGATTCGGACGAGGCGCTTGTGGCTGCCTGGTGCGGGCGGAACGGTGTGCGTTACCATAAGGTGGATTTCGATACGGAACAGTACGCTTCGTCCCATAATGTCAGTATTGAAATGGCTGCGAGAGAACTCAGATATGACTGGTTCGCGTCGTTGTGCCAGGATAATGGATACTATGGAGTGGCTGTCGCGCACAATGCAAATGACAATGCTGAGACATTGATTCTGAATCTTTTGCGTGGGACAGGACTGCGCGGAATTACCGGTATGCAGGCGGAATCCGTAGTTCCTGTGACCAGGGATGAATTGTCAGGTGTGCGCCTGTTGAGGCCTATGTTGTCTTTCAGTCGTGAGCAGATTGAGGAATATGTGGCTGCCAACTCTCTGGAGTATCATGATGACAGGACCAATGCGGAAACTGTCTATAAGAGAAACCGTATAAGGCATCTTGTTTTCCCTGTTTTTGAGAGTCTGAATCCGTCGTTCCTGACGACTTTTGCCCGGGAGATGAATGCGTTTTCCGAGGTGCAGGAGATTGCGGATGATTATTTCATTTCTGTGCGCGAGAGTGTCTGCGAGCCTGCCGGAAAGGATGAACTGCTTCGTGTCAATGCAGTAAGGTTTTGTCATCTGAAGCATTATAAATATGTGCTGTACAGGCTGTTGGAAGTGTATGGCTTCAGGGACAGGCTCCTCGAACCGGTGGTGCGTCTGCTTGAAAGCGGCAAGACGTTTTCCGGTAAGGTGTTCGAGGCACCTGGCTACGAACTTATTACGGCAGGGGAGTGCCTGATTGTCAGAAAGGCCGCTCGTGTATTGCCGGAGAGCCCTGTCATAAGCGAACTTGCTGATGCTAATGGGGATAGGGCTAATGTGCAGGGTGATCTGCGGGGTGATCTGCGTGGTGGTACGCGTGGTGGTGTGACGGTAGGTACGCCTGTCGGTGTGCAGGGAGGTAAGCGGGGCAGTGTGATGGTTGGTAAGTGGGGAGGTACGCAGAACGGTGTTCAGATTGATAAGCAGGGCGGTGCTCCGGGAGGTGCTCAAGTTGATGAGCAGGGAGGTACTCAGGGTGGTGTTCAGGTTGGTAAGCAGGGCGGTACTCCGGGCGGTGCTCAAGTTGATAAGCAGGGCGGAGAATCTTCGCCGGTTGTGTCAGAGAATCACGTCTTGGGGGAGTGCTTCGGATTGGCCGGTCGAGACTCGGCGTCAATCACGTCCTCTTTTGTTGGGTCCGGCTTGTCATGCAGCGGATTGGTCGGACGAGGCTCTGCCCGCAGGTCACGCGGAATGTTGATGACCGGCGGACCAGTGATAAACGAGAATGAGGCCTGCTCGGTGGTCCGCACGACCGGCGAATATGTTTCCGATGATTTTCGTGTCAATGTCTCTGTTTCCGAAGCAGGCGCGGACCCGGTAGCGGATGCCAAGTCATTGGCCCGAGAAGGGATTGCGGCATTTTCGTCAGAAGCATTGACATTACCGTTCCTGTTGCGCGGTTGGCAAAATGGAGACTGGATGCGTCCTGTCGGGCTCAATGGCAAGAAAAAGCTGAGCGATATCTTTACTGGTCTGAAAATGAACATTGAAGAAAAGTCCCGTGCTCTGGTCATTGTCCTGCCCGGTTCGGCAAGCGAGGGGGCGGGGCGTGGAGGCTCGTCCAGTGATGTTTCGGATAGTGGATCTTCGAAGAGAGGGGCGGATAACATTGGCACTGATGTGGTTCGCGGCGTGCGGGTGGCCGGCGTCTGCGGCTACGTTTCCGGTCGGTTCTTTTTCCGTGTCGATGAGTCTGTCATGGTTACTCCGGCCACTGCTTCTATACTGAAACTATATCTTCGCGCTTCGGAGAACGTTTGATGTGGAATATGGTGGAGAACGGTGATGTGGTACGGTGATGTGAAATATGGAGGAGAACTTTGACGTGGAATGCTCCAGAGAACGGTTACGTGAGATATGGAGGAGAACTTTGACGTGGAATGCTCCAGAGAACGGTTACGTGAGATATGGTGGATTACTTTGATGTGGAATGCCCAGTGAACGCTGACGTGGAATATGGTGGAGAACGGTGATGTTGGGGCGCAACGCGTAATCCTCTGATTATCAATGGTTAAGCCACTTTCAGAGTTGGTGTTTTTGCAACTCTGAAAGTGGTTATTTCGCTGAGCATCAACGCTTTACGCGCTGCGCCTAATGTGTCGTCCTGAAAAAAGTTTACCGAAATTTAACAACAAGTAGTTAGGACAAAAGTAGAACAACCTGCATTTGCACGAATAGTATAAAACATTGACACATAGCGCATTAGCAATTAGAATCAAAGCCAGGTTGCATGAAAAAATGGGTAACCTGGCTTTTACAAACTCCTGCAATTAATTGACAATTAGCAACATCCACAAAATGTCAACATGCAGGTTGTTCGAAAAATTCACAGCGACCTCACGCCAGTGTTTAGGACAACTCCTAAACAAAGCAAAGAGGCCAGTCCGAAGGAGCGCCTCTAAAGGGCACGTGCAGCAGCAAGAAGCATCCGTGAGGACCAGGCCCTCCTGCTTCGCAGGCATCTCCCTCTAGTGCCGAACAAGGCATCATCAGATGCCGGGCCGGAGTTGGCGGGCAGGGAAAGCCGTGCGGCGATGGAAAACCCGAAGGCCCTGATGTGCCCCCTTGAAGGGTGGAGTTAATAAGTCGTCATCAGACGACCGGCCGGGTCCGTGTATTTGCGACAGCAAATACGTGGAGGACGCAAAGGCCGCGCGGAGCGTCAGGGTTTGGGACAGAGTCCCAATAAAACAACAAGGTTAGGGGGATTGAGATAAGCAAGTCCTCACGGTGGCAACCTTGCTGCCTGCCACATGTAGCGTGACCTGCAAATGACTAAATATCAAACATTTAGCCAAAATCAGAGTTGTTGTTTTTGCAACTCTGAAAGCACCTAAAACGCTGATATATAGTCGATTACGCGCTGCGCCAAATGTGCCGCGCTCACCTCTCCTCCATCATTTTCACACTCTTGCCTGCCACTCCACACTCTTGCCAGTCACTCCACGCTCGCATCTGTCACTCCCACCTGCCTCCCCATTAAGCCCTCTGCACGCGCATCGCCAGTATCCTCACGCTCACATTGAAGCCCAGCCGGAACTGGGCATGCGCCCTGGCTACAACTGGATTTCGTAGATATAAGGCATTCTGGCGAACGTCCTCTCGGATGTTTCCCAGTTCCAGCCTTTGAAAGCCTTTTCAATCGAACTGAACGGCGTTCCTGCGAATGCGGAAGTGGTGCCGCCGAATGATTCGAGCAGCATTTCCATCAATGTCTGTGGCTTCGGCAGGCAGTCCACGCTGTAGCTTTCACTCTCGTCGATGCCCGCTGCCGTGAGCGCATATCGGAACGCATCTGTCAATGTGCCGATTTCATCTACCAGGCCTATATTGAGGGCGTCGGAACCGGTCCATACACGTCCCTGAGCGATATTGTCCACTGCGTCTGTAGTCATATCTCTGCCCTCTGCCACATTTTTAAGGAAGGCATCGTATATATCATTGACAGACTTCTGCATATAGGCGGTCTCCTGAGCATTCAGCGGCCTTGTGAGCGAATACATGTCACTGTGCCTGTTCGAGCCGACAGAAGTTACATTGACATGGAAAATATCCTTGGCGGTCTTGCTGAAATCAGGAATCATGCTGAACACGCCGATAGAGCCTGTCAATGTGGACGGGTCGCTGAAGATTTTATCGCAACTGTTTGAAATCCAGTAACCTCCGGAAGCGGCGTAATTGCCGTAAGAAGCGATTACAGGTTTCTCTTTCCTGAGCAGGTCGATCTCCTGCTTGATTTTCTCTGATGCAAGAACGCTTCCGCCCGGAGATGAAACCCTGAGCACTACGGCCTTGACAGAAGCGTCTTCCCTGACTTTTGAGATTATGGAGACGAAACGGTCACCTGCCACCTGCTCCTTGGCATCGCCATCTATAATATTGCCGTCAGCAAAGATTATCGCCACCTTGGTCTTGGCCACTTTCTGAACTGAGGCATTGACCATAACGTAGTCGCTGAACGGAATCATCTTCAAGTCCGAAAAACTGGATTCTACAGCCAGGTCGGTAAGCTTGCCCCTGAGCTCTTCTTTTGTAAGCAGATCATCTACAAGGCCGTTGCTTCTGAAGTCTTCCGGTGTCGTCAATGTCAGGTTGTCAACGAGAGAATTCAGCTTTTCTTCAGTGATGTCACGGCTGCTGCAGATTTCCGCGGAAAGATTGCCCCAGATGGAATTTATCATTTCCTGGTTCTGGAGCATGTTCTCCTCACTCGGACTGCTCTTGATGTACATCTCGCCGGCAGACTTGAATTTGCCGTGCCGGATCAGCTGGACATTGACCCCAAGCTTGTCAAGCAGGTCCTTCAGGAAAATAAGCTGGGTGCCGACACCGGTCACCATGCTGGTGCCGCCGCAGTAATTGCCCATATAGACCTTGTCCGCAACGGACGCCAGATAGTAGGCGCCTGTGGTCGGGTTTTCGATATATGAAACCACGGCCTTGCCGCTTGCCCTGAAATCAGCAAGAGCCCTGCGGAGTTCTTCCATCTGGGCAATGCCTGACTGCAATCCTTCCGGACGCAGGAATATGTATTGTACGGCAGGATCAGCCGCTGCGGCCTTTATCGACTGCACCGCATCCCACAATCCTATTGTCTTGGTTTCATCGCCCTGCATTATGGCAATCGGATTGATTTCCTGACCCTGCTCGGCAAGAATGATTTTACTCAAGTTCATGTCCAGTACCCCGGATCGCGGAATTACAGGAGTCTCGTTTCCCAATGACGCAAGTGCGCCCACGAAGCCGAAGAACAGGATAAATCCCACCACTCCCATTATAAACAGGCCGCATATTACGGCCAATGTCATTTTGACAAAATCTTTCATATTTATCAAAAATTTAGAATAATCAGTTTTGCTAATCTGTAGTAATCCGTATTGGCAATTCCTAATGCCGCATCAGGATTCCACATTACGCAAATGTACAAAAAATATATAGACGTGCATTTTTTTAATCATTACATATTTGTTAATTTTGCTGACTTAATTTTAGAATGCTATGGCACAGAAACCGTCTATACCTAAGGGGACAAGAGACTTCGGCCAGGAGGAAATGGCCGCGAGGAATTACATATTCGATACTATCCGTTCTGTTTACAGGACTTATGGATATGTCCAGATTGAGACTCCTGCCATGGAGAACCTTTCCACCCTTCTCGGAAAATATGGCGACGAGGGCGACAAATTGCTTTTCCGTATCCTTAACAGCGGTGATGCGTTCGGCCGCATTGACATTGAAAATTACAAGAACGAGGATGGTACGCTGAACAGCGGCAAGATTACTTCGGAAGTGTGCGAAAAGGGCTTGAGGTATGACTTGACGGTTCCTTTCGCGCGTTACGTGGTGCAGCATCAGAACGAGATCGCGTTCCCGTTCAGGCGTTTCCAGATACAGCCGGTATGGCGTGCGGACCGTCCGCAGAAAGGTCGCTACCGCGAGTTTTATCAATGCGATGCCGACGTTATCGGAAGCAAGTCGCAGCTGAACGAGCTTGAACTCGTGCAGATTGTGGACACTGTATTCACGAAATTCGGTATCAATGTCGCCATCAAGATCAATAACCGCAAGGTGCTCACCGGATTGGCAGAAATCAGCGGCTATCCGGACAAAGTTACCGACATTACAGTCGCAATTGACAAACTGGACAAGATCGGACTGGAGGCCGTGGAGGCGGAGATGATGGAGAAAGGTCTTGACGAGAAGGCAGTTGCAGTGATTGAGCCGATTCTGAAATTGGAAGGTACGACGGAGGAGAAGATCGCCGTAATGCGCGGCCTGATGGAAGGCAAATCCGCGTCCGGCATTGTTTCTGAGGAAGGTCTCAAGGGACTCGACGAACTTGCCGAGTTGTTCGGGTTCATTGCCAATGCAGGTGTAAGCCAGAAGGTGGAGATGGATCTCTCGCTTGCCCGTGGCCTGAACTATTATACTGGTGCTATTTTCGAGGTGAAGGCTCTTGATTATGCTATCGGAAGTATCTGTGGCGGAGGACGTTACGATAACCTTACCGGTATTTTCGGCCTGCCTGGAATGTCCGGTGTGGGCATATCTTTCGGCGCTGACCGTATTTATGACGTGCTGAAGGGTCTGGACAAATTCCCTAAGGGCCTGGCCGGTTCAGCTACAGTATTGTTCGCCAATATGGATGCTTCCGTGCTTCCTTATATTGTCCCTGTAGTCAGGACTTTACGTGAGGCAGGGGTGTCATGTGAGATCTATCCGGACCAGACCAAGCTCAAGAAGCAGTTCGATTACGCGGAGAAGAAGGGGATTCCGTTCGTTTCCATCAATGGCGGTGACGAGGCTGCCGCCGGCAAGGTCAATGTGAAGAATCTTTCGACGGGAGAGCAGATGTCTTTTGCCAAAGAAGATGTTGATGCGCTCGTGACGTTCATTTGCAAGTAATTTTTTTTCGGATTCATATAATTGCCGTTCCTTGGGAAACCTTGGTGCGGCAGTTGTCGTCAATACAGTTATGGAAAACAAGAATATTTTTTGGGGGTATGTTGCGGGTATTGTCGCAGGTGTTACCTATGGCCTGAATCCGCTTTTCGCCAAGCCGCTTCTCGAGATGGGAGTATCAGTGGATACAATGCTGTCCATCAGATACTTGCTCGCAGTTGCGATTCTCGGAGTCTGGCTTCTGTTCAAGAAGGAATCCTTCAAAGTGAACAAGGCGCAGTTCCTCAGATTGTGCATACTCGGGTTGCTTTTCGGGCTCAGCAGTATGCTCTTGTTCGTGTCTTACAAATACATTCCGGCTGGTCTTGCCACGACCATAGTATTCCTTTATCCTGTTCTGGTCGCATTGATAATGGTATTTCTCAAGGTGTATCCGACATGGCAGGTCTGGCTGTCGATTCTGATGACCTTCGTGGGTGTCGTCATATTGTGCAAGCCGTCCGGCAGTCTTTCATTGAACATGACGGGACTCCTGTTGGCGGGAGCATCTGCGCTCTCCTATGCGCTGTATCTTGTGGTCGTGAACCGTAGCCGCCGGCTTCGTACCGTGTCCAATCTGGTTCTGACCTTCTATGCGCTGCTTACTGGATCTCTGTTGTTCATTATCCATAATGCGTTCAACGGCGGCGGATTCCTAAGCGGAGTGCAAGGCTGGTTCTGCTGGGCAAACCTTGCAGGTCTGGCGATATTCCCGACTCTGGTCTCACTCCTGACGTTGGCGATTGCGACCCGAGTGATCGGCGCCACCAAAACCTCAGTGCTCGGAGTCTTCGAGCCAGTAACAGCTATCGCCGTCGGCACCATATTCTTCGGCGAGTCGCTCACTGTCAATGTAATAGTCGGCGTGGCCATTACATTGGTCGCCGTGACCTTCATGGTCGTCACCGCCAAGAAATAGTCATCAGAGTGATTTTGCCGAGCATGGGCCGTGAGTCCGGAGTCTTGCAGGGTAGGCATTATGGATTCATGGTAGCAGTCTGAGCCGACAGGTCGGAATATTGTCGGGAAAGTCTCGTGGATTCTTGGTTGCAGTCCGAGCCGACAGGCCGGAATACGGTCGGGAAAGCCTCGTGGATTCGTGGTCGCTGACGTTCACGTAAGATGAAAATTGAAAATTATCGGAAAAAAGGTCAGCAAAAGTTTGCAATATAAAAAATAATGCTTACCTTTGTAGTCCAATAACACCGCGGGGTAGAGCAGTTGGTAGCTCGTCGGGCTCATAACCCGGAGGCCGGAGGTTCGAGTCCTTCCCCCGCTACCAAGAAAAAGACGCTGAATTTCTCAGCGTCTTTTTTTTGCTTATTGTTGCGCGTTTCTTTCGAAAACTTGGCTTAAGAGGGTAAGGGAGGCTTAGGGAAATACTTGTGAGGCGGCGGTAACTTGTCCGTGAGGAACGGTAACTTGTCCGTGACTCGCTTGTCTGTGTAAAACGGGAACTTGTCCGTGAGAAAACGTTTTAGCCCGGACAAGTTGTATTTTGAACTTACTTGTCCGTGAGAAGGCGTGGTCCTACGGACAAAATCTGTCCGATTGGTAAACTATTATCAGGATTAACGTTTCATTTGTCCGTATTGATGAGAGTCGTTGTAAGCGTCTCCGCGGTTACGTCTTGACGCATTAAGTTTTCAGTATGTTTGGCGCACCATGTAAGGCGTTAAGTATCAGTGATTTAACTGTTTTCAGAGTTGCCGAAACCACAACTCTGAAAAGTGCTAAAGTGCTGAGTTATAGTGATTTGCGCGTCACGCAAAAATGACCAGCAATCATAGTCCGGTAAGCGTCTCCGCAGCTACCTCTTGTCCGCCCCTTTGCCAAACTTCAGGAATCATCTCCCGCTGTCGCCCTTTCGGGGTGACAGCCATTTTGCGGCACTCCAGAAGTTACCGCCCCGCTGAAGTGCTTCCTGGCATTAATACCTGAAATCAACTTGCCGAAAACGAAAAACCAGCCTCAGGAGAGACTGGTCATATATATTATCAATCAACTTGGTACTAGAAATAGTAGCGGAATCCTACTGTAGGTTTGATGCCGAGACTGAACTGTACAGCTGAAGTGGTTGAATAATTATCGGAATCATCGCCTTTGATCTTCAGGTAAGCGTAGTCAAGTGACAAGAGATTTACACTCAGCCCGAGATGTGCTGTCGGCCTAAACTCAAACTGGCCGATGGCGAAATTCATACCGAATCCTGCAACTCCATTTTTCTGGAATTTAGATGAGGTGAGGTCTGATTTATATTGTCCAAAATAACCGCAGATGCCGAATTCCGGTGTGAAATACAGATTTCCGGTTACGTTAAGATAGTAAGCTATACTTGGTCCGATAGCAAAAATATTCGTGTTGTCTTTCAGCCACTTGCCGTCCTTTTTGCTGGTAGGGGATGAAAATAGTTCGTAACCGAGCGATCCGCTTACTCTCCAGTTGTCTGCAAAGAAGTATCCGAATTCGCCGGTCAGATTGAATTCCGTATCTGATGGCGTGGAATCACCTTTCATGGTTGTCGAGCCGACTGTAACGCTGGTTTTGCTGGACCCGCCGGCAACGCCTAAAATTCCGCCCACATACATATCGCCCTTATTCTGGGCGAACATTGCGCCGCATGTCATAGCTACGGCCGCTAACGTAATGATAAACCTTTTCATTTTCATTTTTGCTTTAAAAAAGTCCTCCTAAGATAGGAATTATTTTGAGAATTGGTAGTTTGTTTCTATGAAAAAGTTTTTTCTATTATTGGCATTGGTGGTTATTACCATTGGATGTTCTAATCAAAATGATGTTTTGCAGCACATTAGCAGGACAGCTGAAAAGGTACTGTTCAATAAAGATGCTGGCGGTGAAACATTAGTATTGAAAAATGCTACAGTAGTAATTGATGTATTGGACGATGATAGCATGATCGTGCATATCAGAAACCTGAATGGTTCGGAGGTATACCGCTTCAAGCTTAACGATGTGACATTTGAATCCGGAAAGGTGGATCTGACCGGAAATCTTAATATTAATAACATGTATGATATTGACTTTATCCGTTCAATACACACTAGCGAAGAGTATTGCAGATATTTCCCAAATTATAATGGGCATACCGTCATAATATGCAGCCAGTATGACATACGGTCTGTAAAATAGTATTGCAGCAAACTGCCAGATTGACTAAAAATAAACGTTTCTGTTTAGTTACGCTCTATACCGAAGATCGAACGCGCGGTTATCTCCCGTCGGGACTCGGCCACGGGCAAATCCGTAACTCGCTGATAATCAAATAACAATTTTACAAGAGCGTGGAAATGCAGCCGTTTTTTTTGCCACGTTTCCTCGCTATGTTTTATAACTCCTTGCAAATCAATCTCTTGCAAACCTACAGCGTGACCGCGTCCAGCCACTGGGAAAGACCATGCGGAGGGAGAAGCTCCGGCTGGGGTGTAGCCTCTGGAGGCATGGTCGCCCATGACCTTGTGAATGGGTGTCAAGCGACAGCCTGACGGGATGAGCGAAGCGAACCTCCAGAGGTTTCACCTCCGCCGGGGCGTGTGAACGCTAACGGGGAGCTCCACGCTTAATGTCGCTATAGCGTATTGAGGATTTGTTTGGCGGCGTTGATTGCGTTGGCGGCATAGTCTTCGGCGTCTGGGTCTTTGGTCAGGTGACGTATGAAGTCAATGTCCGGCATTACGAACAGGGACAGTGCCTGATTCAATTTCTGAAGAGACGCCGAGTCTCCGTTTTCTGCGAATTCTGCTTTCAGTACGGCGATTTTACGGAATGCGGTAATGCCGGCTTTAAGACGCTCGAACCTTATGGATGAGATACCGTCAGGGTAAACAAGATAAGTGTCGCCGGCTGCCCAGCTGGTGAAGCGGCTGTCATTCATAGGGTCGGCAGGCCAGCTGTTGTACGCCCATCTCAGGTAGCCGTCCAAACCTTTTGCCGCAATGTACCAGCCCATCCATTCTGCCTGCGCCGGGCCGCTGAACGTGAATGTGTTGGGCCAGGCCTCCGCACAGCTTGTGTACCAGGTGGTAGTCATACCGTTCTTTCTGCGCCTCTCCACTGCACCCTCAGGAAAATTCTGCTCCATCGGAATACAATAGTAGTCGAGTACATCCAGCAGTTCCTCGTGGCAGTTTCCGGCGAATGCAATCTTGAAATCAGGGTCAGCCTTTTTGATTACACTTACAGCATCCAGCATGTGCTGCATCGGACGCTCGTCCATAGCTATCATGGTGATGTCAAACCATCCTTTCTCCTTGAGATGAGAGGCGAATGAACGGAGCATAACAGTCCAGAACTGCTCATACTCAGGCTCTCCAGGTTTTGCGCTCAGGAATCGGAAAGCATTTGCCGCCTGGTCGAAGTACTGGAACGACAGCCTCCACGGAATCATCGAATAACAGTTTATCTGGCTGTCCACACCCAGACTCATCATGAATTCCACCCATTTGTCAAACACAGTGTAGTCGAACCACCATGAACCATCTGCCTTCTTCAGCCAGGTAACCATACTCTCGAACGGGTCGTAAGTCTGGCCGTTCCACGGCTTGTGCATGATTGAAGTCGTGATGACCTTGCCGCCGGCATCAGCGTACTGCTTCATAATCGGCCGCATAAGAGCAAAATGCTCATCGCTGAAAGGTTCCACGTCATAATATCTCGAAACAGCATAAGGATTCTGCCAGAGGTCGAGATGGAACGGGTTTTCGGCAGGAAGCGTATGCTCTGATACCTCAATGTCGATGTTAAGGTCTGAAACAGACTTTCCGCCGGACATAAAGGAAATCTTTCCCCTGTATGTACCTGCCTGCACATCACGCGGTACATTTATCTTGACCCAAACAGGCTGGGCACTGCCCTTTTTCATTGACAATGAACGCTCTATGTAATTTATCGGGTCGGCAACATAAGACGAGTCGAATTCGGAATTTATCCTCTTACCGCATCCTCCGCAACCGTCCTTGTTGATTTCATCCGTCATCACGAATCCCACAATTCCGGTCTCGACAGCGCTTGACGGAATTACAGTCTTGCCTGACCTCAGCTCGCCGGCCTCAACAGAAAGACAGTCAATATCCTTTTCAGAACATACCAGAGCCTGCGCATAAACCTCTTCGCCCCTCCATGCTGACAGAGTCAATGTCCTGGTCAAGACAGACAAGTCACCGATTTCGGAATAATGCTGAGGGTACCTGGTATCGGTATTTCCCCAGCCGACAGCGATCTGCCCAGGTATAGGGGAGACGATATCAGACAGTCTTACATAATATGGAAGCCTCTCTATAGGAACATCGGTCTTTATCACGCAAGGGCCGACGTGTATATCGCCCCTGTTCTGGGCGAACATTGCGCCGCATATCATAGCTGCGGCCGCTAACGTAATGATAAACCTTTTCATTTTCATTTTTGCTTAAAAAAAGTCCGCCTAAGATAGGAATTATTTTGAGAATGTAAAGTCAAAGTTCAGAATTTCCTGCTTGCTATAACGTCTCGAGAATGAGATTACGCAGCGCGTAATCTTCTGAATGTCAACGATATAACCATTTTCAGAGTTGCGAAAATTACAACTCTGAAAAGCGCTAAAGTGCTGAGTTATAGCGACTTGCGCGACGCGCTAAATGACCAGCGATCATAGTCCGGTAAGCGTCTCCGCAGTTACGTCTTGTCCGCCCCTTTGCCAAACTTCAGGAATCATCTCCCGCTGTCGCCCTTCCGGGGTTATTGCCATTTTGCGGCACTCCAGAAGTTGCCACCACGCAGAAGCCTGGCACCAATATCTGAAATCAAGGTGCCGAAAACGAAAAACCAGACTTTTTGACATACGCAATTTACACGAAAAAATTCGGCCGGGAGACGACAGAAGCCGTGTTGGCTAAGGTGTACACCGGTCCGACCGGATTTACGAGGAATGTGGATGCAGTCAGTCAGTTTAAGACTGAGCTGGCTGCCGGAATGCTGGAATAAAGTCCAGGCCGCCACAGAAAATAAAGTCCAGACAGCCGCAGAAATAGAGAACTATGAAGGCGATGACAAGGAGGAGTATGACTATTGGAAGCCATATCTTCCACGCCGCAGTCTTCTGCTTATAAGGGTCCGCGAGTCTGAGTTTCGGATATTTGGCAATGCTTGTGACCTTGCCGCCGAATACTACATTCACGAGGACCTTTGAGTTTATGGCCCAGCCGTTGGCGTTGAGGACAGGGCCGAGATTGCGCTTGCGGAGCTTGGTCCACGCGATGAAGCAGGACGGGCCGGAAATCACGAGCAGAAGTCCCAGCGTCATCAGCAGGAGCTTGTCGAAAGGAGTAGAGGCAATGCCCTTCGCAATATCGGTGATGGCCGTGCTTATGTATCCCAATGCCATACCTAAGGCAGCGAAAATACCGGCGAACTTGGCGATGTCGAATATCTGT
>ULMG01034230.1_pt1 | contig 17412 bp, 20 predicted proteins | sample 1951601 | NCBI WGS metagenome assembly ULMG01 (sample SAMEA4835545, study PRJEB28245) | human gut metagenome | biome: gut microbiome; material: fecal sample | place: Denmark | collected 2008
AGTTTTCTACGGCTTTTTTTTATGCTTTTTTAACATGCATCATTTTTTTGAACTTGTTTAAGCAAGCAAGTCTGATTTGTCTCACTCTCTCTGTTGTCAAACCAAGTTCATCTGCAATTTCAAAGTTGGTGTATTCTTTTGCATAGCCAATGCCAAATGACATTTTTATAACATCTCTATCTCTCTCCTTCAAACTATTCAAAATGAATTGAACATCGCTTGAAATTTTTTCTTGATTAATCTTCTTTTCATAATCGTTAAAAGAAGCTGTCTTTGAAGTAAAATCATGTGAATTCTCAAAAGAATTTGAATCGTCATCATCAAATGTAGAGTTAATTGACTCTGCTTTCACTTCGTAAATATCACTCTTATCGCTGATTTTGATTCCGTAATCTTTATCAAAAATTTCAATAATTTCTTCATCAGAAGGGAATCTGCCATTTGCACAGTAGAACTTACTTTTCACATTATTTAAATGGAAAGAAGTCTTAGAACTATTGCTTTTCTTAACCAAGTTAACATCATTAATTAAGTAGTGAACGATTTCCCTACGAATATACCATACAGCAAGCGTAAGGAAACGTGTCCCTTTAGTAACATCAAAATCACTTTCATCAAGTGCTTTCATAAGTCCAATATTTCCCTCATCAACAACATCAAGAAGGGCATCTCCACTAACATACATCTTTGCAATTTTAAAGACGAATCTTTGATTACAAAGAATAAGTTTATTTCTTGCCTCTTTATCGCCCTCTTTCATTTTAACGAAAAGTTCAACCTCTTCGTTAGGGGTAAGAATAGGATATTTTTGAATCTCCCTCAAATAAGTGTTAATTGTGTCAGTTCTGTTGACAATAACATTTTTCTGTACGCTTAAATCCATCTATCAAAAAAGTTTATAATCTTATTATACTGCAACAATCGTGCCAAACTAACTAAAATTCAGCAAGTATCTGTTCCTTAACAAGTTCCACGTCAAGTTCATAGTTTCCACATTTCTTTGTTGGATTTTTTAATTGCATTGGCTTTAGTTCAAGGACGCTAATTTCAAATCCTTCGGGAACCGCCTCTAAGATTTTTTTTCTTCCTGCTTCGATGACTTTTTCATTATTACAAAAAAACTGTTCATCATTACATGTACAAGATACACAATTCAAGCACATCTTCTTAATAGGGCTTTTATAGTCCTGCGCTGTTGTGTCAGCGCCTGTCAAAATGTTATATTTCATATCCAAAAAGTTTTATTTAAAGTTATTTTATTTAACCAATTGGCTAAATGGGTAGCAATTTTACGATAAAAATATTATTTTTAAAAGTTACAAGCGTTCCCAAATTCTGTCGCTAGTTTTACATTTGTAGGTTCCTGGAGTTAAGCCACCCTTGTCAATGTAAAATTGAACAAGACTTAGTATATATTCCATATTATCTGAAATATCAGAATAAAGCCCCCACATATAATCTTCAAGTTCTTTAGGGTACTGCTTGCCAAGATTGCTTTCTTCCGTACCAGGAATAAAATCTTGATAACGGCCAATCAACATCGCAATATCCTCCATAACATAAGTACCACCAAACATGCTCCATTGGTTAATACCCCATGCATGGCATTCTTTCTTGTCACTAATTGTTTCTATTTGGTCTTTAATTCTTACAAGTTCATCACGAATTTTACCAAATTTTTTCATATTCTCCTTGGATGATTCAATTTCAGAAATGGCAGATGTAATTTTGCTAACTGAGAGCAAATCGCCCATTTCAAATGCTTCAAATTTTAGACCTTTAATAAGTTTAATATGGTCTTCAGTCAATGTTATTTTCTTAATAGCCATTTTATTTTATTTTTAAAAGTTAATTTCTTATCATTAGTAATATCGAACATTTTTTGTATTTTGTCAATATCTTTTTGGTAAACGCTTGCGCCATTAATAAATTTTGTCAAATATTTCATGATGGAATTATTTGAATATGCACAATCTGTGCTTTTGTAGCATCATTAAACTCCATATTATTGCCTTGTTAAAATTTTTCTTGCTTTTTCTACATCTTCTCCCCAACTTGAACTAATTACAATTTCAGCACCTGTGCCTTTTAATTTGTTTAATATCTTTATATTTTCTGGGTCAATAAATCCCTTACCTTTATACAAGAAAGGAATAGAAGGCAAAGTACCGTCTACGTCAAGAAAAATTATGCGTTTATAATCAGTCATTTGTCACTTTTTCTTTAAAGTTTTCTTCAAATGTTTCTTTGTTTACAATTAGTATATTGCCATCAACAAATCTTACAAGATAATCTCCAACATACGCACAACGATGGTAATCGTCTGAATACCACACCTTAAAAATGTTGTTATGCTCTCTTACATAACGCACATATTTATCCCAATCTCCATCAAAAAACTTATTGATGAAATACCATGAACCACCACAAAAGTCAAATACTTCTTGAAGGTTTTTACCTGTCCATTGAATACAGCAAAAAGTGTTTTTCCTAATTTTGTAGTTTTTACAATTTTTAGCATCAGGATAAGTGGTATAACTACCAAATCTATTTTTTAGCACAATGCCTTTATCTGTATCATAAACAAATTCAATCATTTGTGCGCTTTTCACATTTGATTTATTAAGCCATGAACGATAATTACTTACATTATCCATATTAGAAATATACAATACATCACCAATCAAAATAGAGGTATATAAATTAATGAAAGACTCTTGCGTAAGTAAAGTATGTTCAGGCCTTAAAAAGTATATCATATCTTTATACTCTTGTGGAAGGTCTTTAATGTCTTTAATAACAATTTCGTTTTTCTTTTTGAAAAAATCTAAAATACCCATAACTTTTTAATTTTAATATAATTAATGTTTTACAACCCAATCAGCAAGAGTAGTAATAAGAGGTCCAAATGTTTTGTAGCGTGCTTCAAATCCACAAGATTCAACCCATCCCTTTGCAGCGTTATATGCAACATTTGAGCCCTCATCCTTATTAGGATTAATATCAAGGTCAATATACTTAATTTTGATACCACTCTCTCTAAGAGCCTGAGCAACATCAAGGGATGCCTGTGTTTCTGCAATCATCCTGTCATAAATCTCTGACTTCTTATACCTTCTTGTATTCCACCTACAGAAGATACAGTGAGCACCATGACCATGCTCGCCATCACCCCTATCATACATAGCAACAATAGTTGAAAATATAGTCTTTGCTCCTCTACCCTGCGAGTCGGTACCAACCATTACATCAATGTTACTATGCTCCTTACAATACTCTCTCACGTACTGCTCAACATTTTCAAGATTCTCACCTGTGAACTTTTTAAAGTTAAATGTTCCAGTCATTATTTCCAACCATTTTCATTATATCCGTTATCTATCAAAAATTGTGCCAATCTTTCTTGGTCTCTAAAAATCCAAGAAAGTTCTCGGTTGGATAGGGATTCTGGGGCATCACTATACACACCAAAGCGTCTTTGCCACCTATATGTTTTTATACCTTTAATATATTCTTCTTTTGTAATAATGCCTTCTTTGAATTTTTTCTTAAGCCCATACCAAATTTCGTCATCTTCTTCTTTCATGGTCTTTTGCTTATAATCATACACATCAATATCAATGTCTTTACAAGCATTTTCGAAAATTGACATTATAACTTTTTTATCACCACACCCTTCGTTTTCATTGTGCCCAAGTAATGTGGATGCTATTCTACAGTCAACAAAGTTTTTATTGACAATCTCAAGGCAGGATTTTAAAGCATCATAATCCAATGTATCAGGATTTTTATCAACTCTATACCTGCTTTTACAAATAAAACAATAAACAAATGTAGGAAAACCATACTGTGATGGCACTACTAAACAAGTTCCAAATTTATTCTTATCATCATATTTTGTTTCATTTAATTTATCATAAACATATTTAAGACTTCTAGCTATCTTATGTTGAAAACCATCACCTTTTGAGTTTTTGATTCCAGTTCCAATTAAGATAACATCATACTCTTTTATATGATTGAATAAATCTTCCCCTTGTATATAATTAATCATTATTAAAATTTTTTAACAATTCTTTTTGCTTTTTTGTTAATTTTTTAGGATAAATATAGTCAATTATAATTCTATAGTCGCCTCTTCTTGTATCTCCATTAACTAAATTTGGAAATCCCTTGCCGTGTTGCACAAATTCTTGGCCATCTGATGTTAACTCTGGTAGCTTAATTTTTATCTTACTATCATCAGGTACATCAACCTCAATATCACAACCAAGCAAAGCATGGGTAAAAGGTACTTTTTCATGGTGAACGAGTGTTGCCTCATCTAATCTTTCATAGTAAGGGTTAACAGATACATTGAAAGTTATAATTAAATCACCATCAATTCCTTTTTCCATTGGCGTTGAGCCTTTACCCCTTATGCTCATTTTTGCCCCTGAAAAAACGCCAGGGGGAATATTTAAGATTTCCAAACAATCTACTTCTTCAAATCCAGTTCCATTACATTGTTTACAAGGGGCTTTAACGATTCTTCCCGTTCCATGGCAATGTTGGCAAGGATGCATATTTTGAAAAATTATATTGCCATTTCGTTGTGTTTCAGTTATCATGCCACTGCCATTGCAATAAGGACAAGTTTCTTCTTTTCCATCTTCTGAACCAGTTCCATTACAGTGATGGCATTTTACATTTTTCTTATATTTAATCTCTTTTCTTACTCCTTCATATGATTCTTTAAATGTTAAATTTACAGTAACATACACATCATCCCCCTTTATTACAATGTTTTGATGTGCATGCCTAAATATATCGAATGAGTTAAACCCTCCCATTTGTGGCCCACCTTGTCTTTCCATGTCATACTGTTCCCTTTTTTGCTGATTTGTAAGAATATCTTTAGCCTCAGAAATATCTTTAAACATTTCTTCAGCTTTTTTCTTTTCCTCATCCGTGCCACTTACCCAACGGTCAGGATGCCATTTAAGACTTAACTTACGAAAAGACTTTTGTATCTCTTCTTCTGTTGCATTTTCATTTACGCCAAGTATCTTATAATAATCTTTCATGACTAAATACTATTAGTTCCGTGCAAATATACAAAAAAAAATCGTTATTCCAAAATAAAACTATTTATATAAGAATAATATATCTTTTTACTATGACATATCAAAATATACTAAATAACAATGTAAGAAGTATTGATTGTAAACTTTTGGAAGATGAGTATTTTGACTATATGCTTTATAAAGGTGAAGTATATGGTTCAAACAATATTTCAGAAATGACAATTGCTAATTTTTCATGCCCATTTTTAATTGAAAATGGGGTTTTATACTCAACTTCTACATGGGTCGATGCTAAAAATAATGGCGTTTTACTTGAGGACATTGGTTTCACGGGTCCTGATAACGGTTTCATATCATTTAGAAAAGATAGAATTTCAAATAAAGATTATCTTGATATTTTAACAGGCAGTACATATGAGATAGAAGAAGATGATACAAGACTATTTCTTTCGCCTATCACTGGAAATACTCTTAACTTTGATTATCCAATGTTTCTTGATGAGGATGAAACAGGATGCTTCTTAGCATTTCAAGGAGGTTTTTATCAAGGATTTTATAAATTATTTGGTAAAGAATGGTGCTACCAAACACTACCAAACGGTCCTGACTATGAATGGAACTTATATTTTGACATTAGGCCAAGAAGTGATTACAAAGTAGGAGTGACAACAGTAAATCATATACATCCAGAAAATAAAGGTATATTCTTTTATTTGGGAACAAGGGCCGAAAACAAGTTTTGGTCACTTTATAAAACAGATGAAGAAGTAACAAATCCTCTAAAAAGGATTCCTGATGATGATAACTATACAAATGCGGAGATTTGTGGAGAAGAAAGTGATACCGATTTTAATAAAATAAATGTGGTTCACGAAGATTATATGGCTGATGAGCCTGAAGAAATTCCTGAATCATATTTTGAGGACGATTATATTACTTCGGCAAGAACAGGTGATTGCCCATGCGCTGCACAACATTTAGCGGAGGAACAGAACAAGCATGAAAATTATGATTTTGATAACGGTTATCTATCAGAAGATGACAATGATGATGTAACATTTACAATATCAGATATTTACGAATACAAATATCAAGAAGATAGCAATTGCTGTGAAAAAGGTTTAAATTGTGGTACTTCTGATTACAAAGAGTCACACAAATGTGATAATTTCTTTCAAGATGATTTCTATAATGATGAGTGCTACAACGGTCCAAAAGCAATTGAAGATGAGTATCTTGGGCAGGATGCTGACATTGTAGAAGATGATATAACTGATTCATTTGGGCATGTTTTAACAAAGAAAGGATATTATGAAATTGAAAGTGATAACAAATTCTTAATGTTTGATAGAACTAAAGATGGTTTCACTGTAAATAATTGGATTGAAGGAACCAAGGTTACACTTACAGCAAGACAAGATTGGGCAAATATCAACTATTTCCCAATTATGAATAGAACTTGTACAGGTTATACAGTTGATAATATTTACAAGTACCAAGAGGAAAATTCTATACCATATAATATATATAAAGATATTAAAAATAATGCGTTCTGTTTAAGAATAACAGACGATGGAGCAATTGGGTATAGATACAGCGTTCTTGATTGCGAAGCAGAAAATGAGCAACATTATGCTGTTAGAGAAGAATATTCAAAACCAGGGGTTGTAAAAATTGATGAGTGGAACAAAATAGTTGTAAAGATTGCTATATTAAATCCTATGGTATCTAATGGAAAATATATAAATAAAGGTCATCGAAAAATGAAATTATATTTCTATGTAAATGGCTTTTTGGTATTTATTAGCAAGGAACTTGATGAATTTAATTTTAGAGAATTGAATGACACATATCAAAAGCAAGAGGGAGTTCCTTATAGTATTTCATTAGGTGGTGGAACACAAGGACTTCTTGAATCAATTTTGCCAGATTACTATAATACTCCTGACTATATTTTCCCAATTGAAAAAGACTTTTGTGGCACTTTCTTGGGAGACATAAAATCATTCAAAATAATTGATGGCAATGTAAACTTTTTCACTATTAAACAATTATAATAATTGACTTTCTTTTTTTGGTTTTTTATATTTTATATATGAGAAAAATAACTAAAGAAGAGTTTATAAATAGAGTTAATTCTACCTTTGGGGACAGATATGACTGTACGGAGGTAGAATTTATTAACATGTATACCCCTATATTTTTGTTCGATAAAGAAAAACAAGACTACATAAGAGTTATACCTAATAATTTATTTAGAAAATTTAAATCATCTGAAAGAAGTGGCAGGGTTAAAAAGTTAACTAAAAAGGAGTTTATTGAGAGGGCTAAAAAAATTCATGGTAATAAATATGATTATTCTAAAGTTAAATACATTGACTATGAAACTCCAGTTAGAATAATCTGCCCTATACATGGTGAATTTCAGCAATCGCCAAATTCTCACCTTCACAGCTATGGATGCCCAAAATGTGGGCGTAAAAGCATTAATGCTGATAGAAAATTAACTACAGAGGAATTTATCAAAAAAGCAAAAGAGGTTCACGGTGATAAATACGATTATTCTAAAGTCGAATACAAAAACAACAAAACGCCCGTTACAATAATTTGCCCTATACATGGCGAGTTTAGGCAAAGGCCTGCTAACCATTTAAATGGTAATGGGTGTAAAAAATGTGCCGTTGAGGAATCACGATTATCAAAAGAAATTTTCATCACATGTTCAAGACTTATTCATGGTTATAAATATGACTATTCTAAAGTTAGATATGTTGATAGTGCAACAAAAATTTGTATAATTTGCCCTAAACACGGCGAATTTTGGCAATTACCAACTGACCATCTTGATGGGCATGGTTGCCCATGCTGCAATGAACGAAAGTTAGAAAAGAAACAAGGGAATTTTTAACAAAGCAAAATATCAATTTTGACGAAAATGTTGATACCAGACTAAGAGGGATTTTTGGGTGCTAATTCGTGTTTTATCATTTAATAAACTATTTATTATAAAAATAAGATTTATTAATTTATAAAATATTGATTAACATGGCTAAAGAACAGTTAAAACCAAAGAAAGGAGTTGTGGTCACTGAAATAAATGGCATAAAATACTTCAAATTACAGTCAAATTATCCAGGTGATTATACAAAAAATTGCGGTCTTCTTGGGCAGGAGATTGACGAAAATTTTTACTTCCTAAGAAGCAACGATATAGACAACATGTCTGTTAATAATGGCATCTTAACATTAACACGTGTTGATGGTGACACATTAACAGCAGACATAAGTATGCCATATACTTTCAAGTTTGATGAAAAAACGGGTAAACTTATCATCACAGACGGTAATGGTGATGTACAGGTTCTCGAAGGATTTGTTGTAGAGGGTAAGGATGTGAGAGTTGCAAGTGATGCTACATTGAATGGAGACGGTACAAAAGGAAATCCTTTAAGGATTTCAGAACTTGAAAAAACAGGAACATATGCTCCTGCTAACGAGTTCCTTGATATGGCAGTTTATGATTATTTTGAATTAGTATGTGAATTGCTTGATGAGGGCACAAAGGTATATCATTACGAGAAAAGAAATAAAAATCAAGTTCCAGAAGACGCTGATGTTATTGAATACAGCGAAAAGCCAACAAAAGACCTTAACTTTGAAAGTCCACACTGGATTAAAGTAAGAAAAGATATTAATCTTCCTGATGCTTCTAATCTTGGGGCGGGATATCGTATTGTTACAAGAGAATCAAAAGATAATTTTGGACTTCTTTATAACTACGATGGAGTTAAGAAAATCCAAGCAGCACTTGATGCAACAGGCTCATTGTGGAGAGTTCCAACAAGAAAAGACTGGGCTTTGATGCTTAACGCAGCAGAGTATTGCGAAGAAGATAGAAACCACGACACAAAATGTGTAAATGAGTGGACGGGTAAAAACGCAGGTGCAAGAGCAAAATCTACAACATTATGGAGATTGTCAAACAAGCAAGAAAAAGGACTTCCTGTTGCTGGTGAAGATAGCCTTCCAATTGCAGGTACTAACAAGTTTACTGTATATCCTTTAGGTTATGCAGATGGCGGTCGTGGAGCAGAGGATGAAGATTTTGACCTTGAAGCATTCACAAAGAAATCAAGTTTCTGGTCAATTACCCCTGAAAACTGCAATGGCGAGTCATGCTCATCAAACATTTTTACAAGAATATTTGCCTATGACACAAGAAAGGTTCTTCAAGAATCTTCAAAGCCAAATTCAAGAATGTCAATCCGTCTTGTAAAGGATTTTGAATCTGGTCATATGGATGCAAATGAAATTGAAAACATTCTTGGATATGATATGCCTGTTGTATTGATTACAAACGATGAAACAGGATATAGCAAACTTTGGACTTCAATTAATGTTGGCTTTAGTGAAGAACAATATGGTGGTGTTTCTTCAAAAGAATGGTCAGCAGCAACAGGCTCAGAAAGAGGACATGAGATTATTTACTATATCAATGAGTGGGATGGTAAAGAATGGCATAAGAAACAAATGAGCGAAGGTGATTCTATCGTTCTTCTTGATGGCGGTAAAGACGAAAGTGGTAACACTATTTATAACCACGAATGGAGAATCTATAGTGGCGAAACAGGACCAATGCTTATTGATACAGCAGAAGCAATTAAAGGTGAGTTCCAAAAAGAAATTGACACTATTAACGATAGAATTGATGAAGAAATTTCAGCAAGAACAGAGGCAATAGAAGACCTTCAAGAGCAAATTAATGAAGAAGTTTCAGCAAGAACCGCAGCAGATGAAGAGTTACATCAAAGAATTGATGACCTTCAAATTGTAGAAATTGAACCAGAAGATGAAACAATTCTTGCTTCATATATTCTTTGCGAGGGTGAAAGTGGTGATTCAAAGGGTGTTGTAATTAACATACCAAGAGATAAGTCAATTTATAGTATTCAACTTGGTGATATGGGAGACGAATTCGAGTTCCCATATAAAGACAACCCTCATAGAACAGAACAACCAGATAATATTATTACCGCATCAACAGGGCATGAGGCTATTAGGGTGATTTATCATCAAGAAGATGGTATTTATCAAATGTCTTTAATTGATGCAGATGCATTCCTTCAATTTGATGAATTTAAAGACGGTCTTGAAAGTTCATCTACTGAAACAAGTGTAGTTATTAAAGTTAAAATTGACGAAGCATCTGACGAATACCTTACAGTAAGCATGGACGGTGTTAAACTTTCAGGCGTTAAAGCAAGATTTAATGAACTTCAAGAAGAACTTGATAAAGTAGAAAAAGGCACTGGTCTTAACGAAGATGGTACATATGGTCCTGATGTTTTTGCAAGATTTATTAGTGGCGCAACTTCATTAAAAGAAGCAGATTCTATTTTAGATGAAAAGCTTGGTGTTGAAATTGAAAGGGCACAATCCGTAGAAACTGCACTTCAAGCAGACATTGATGAAGTTGTAGAAAATGTTGCAGAACTAAGTGCTGCAACAGAAGCCTTTAGTGCACAAACCGTTTCAGAACTTGATAGGCTTGATAGACAAGATATTAAATCCGATGATTATACATTTAAGGTCAATGGTACTGAAGAAGAAGGCAACGGTCTTATAATCAACAGAAAAGGTGGGGAAGACCCAATTATAATTGCATTTGACGGTAACTTTGGTAGTGGTATGCCACTTGCACTTTAAAAAAATTAAGATAAGATAATTAAAAAAAAGATATATAATGAAAACTATAGGTAGATTACAATTTAGGCATTTTAGTGAGACTTTCGAATCAAGAGAAGCTGCTTATAAGTATTTGTCGGATATTGTTGATATAACAAAAGGTGATAATTATAGGCTAGATGAATCTAGAATTGGTGAGCCTATACTTGTTAAGTATAAAGATGAGAATGGTAATATACAAGCACTTCTTTCTATTGGCTTAGAAGGTGAAAAAGATGAAGGCATTCTTTCTCCATACCATATCATTGACTCTGCTAAACTTGAAGAAGAAATTCAGTCAATATCAGGTTCAACAGATGATATTAAACATAAACTTGAAGAAGAAATTGCAAGAGCAAAAGCAGCAGAAGAAGCACTTAAATCAGAGATTAATGTTACCCAAACAGGCGCAGGTCTTGAAGATGATGGCTCTTACGCTCCAGAATCAACTGCAACTTATGTAAGTGACGCAACTTCTCTTAAAGATGCTGACACTAAGTTAGACGAAGAACTTGCAAGAGTAGAGAAGGCGAGAAAAGATGTAACAGGGCAAGAAACAGATGAATATGTACCTAATCAAAGTCTAACTGAGAGACCAATTTCTTATATTGCTGATGCTGAATCTCTTAATGATGCAGATATTAAACTTGACAAAGCAATTCAAGATTTGTCAAGCGAAACAGTTAAAAATGTTGCTGTTGATGGTGTTTCAGGTGTTGTTACAGAAAACATTGCTGTTATAAGCATTAGTGCTGATACAATTCCAATTGGTCCATTTGAGGAATATGCAGGTAGGGCAACTACGCCTCGCCCAATCCATGACGACTATTCAGTACTTGAAGCAATCAAGCAAGTTGATACAAACTTTGTTGAATTTGTTGGTACTGTAAATGGAAAGGTACAAGAATTAAGCGGAAATGTTCAAACATTAAGTGCAGAAACAAAAGCATTCAGTGCAAAAACAGTTGCTGAAATCTCAAGAGTTGATGAAAAGATTGATGACCTAAGTGCTTCAACTAAAACATTCAGTGCTGCAACAGTATCTGAGATTTCAAGACTTGATACTAAGATTAACAATGAAGCCACAAGGGCAACTACTGCCGAGAATTCAATCACCGTAAATGTTGCTACATTAAGTTCTACAACAAAATTTTTCAGTGCTGCAACAGTCGCTGAAATTGAAAGAATTAATGCAACTGCAACAAGAAATAAGGTTAAGTCAACAGGAAATACAATTGCTGTAACAGAAGCAACAGAGGGAACTAATCTTGATGTAAACATTGATAGTAAAACAATTTTAAGTAATAACGGTGAATTAAAGACTGGGCTTAAAGTTATGCCTCTTGCTGCTGGCGAACTTGAATCAAATGTAAGAGAAGCCTTCAGACTTGTTGATAATGAAGGTAGACCTGTAGATGGAACAACTATTAAAATTTACAAAAGTAGTTCACTTGTTAGTGTTGAACTTATCAATGTAGACGATATTGATTATGTAAGGATTACCTATATTGATAACGAAGGTACTACAAAAACAATGGATTTAAACATCCAACAACTTATTTTCGAGGCTGAATTTAAAGATGGTTTGGTAGTGAATGAAAATGGAGAGGTTAGCGTAAAAATTGACCCTACATCAGAGGCTTTCTTAACAGTTTCTTCAGAAGGTATTAAAGTTTCAGGATTACAAAATGCTATTAATAAAGCCGTAGCAGCCGAGGCTGCAAGAGCAACTGCTGCTGAGGATTCAATCAGCGCAAATGTTACTACATTAAGTTCTACAACAGAAGCATTTAGCGCAGGAACAGTTGCCAAGTTTGAACTTATGGAAAGTGGGTGGAATGTTCCTGGTTCTATTAAGCATACCATTGAAGATGCATTTGTTAAGTCAGTTGCAGTAGGTTCATCAGAAGATTCCAACAAATCTCTTATGAGATATTACAATGATGGTGACGAGCATAAATACTATGTATCAAGCAGTGCTAATGATATGTATTATAATGGATTGCCTCTTTCAACAGTTATTAAAAACATTAAAGATGAAATTACCCAATCAAGTAATGATACTGATGAACTTAGTGCTGCAACAATAAATGAGGTTGCAAGACTCGATGGAAGAATTGATGATGAAACCACAAGAGCAACTGCTGCTGAAAATTCAATTAGCAGTACTGTGAACACTTTAAGTGCTGCAACGGAATCTGAAATTAAAAGAATAGAAGATAAACTTTCAGATAATGAAAGGGTTACATCAGAAGCAATCAATCAACTTAAGGATGAACTTGATAGAACTGAAGAAGGCGCAGGATTAAATGAGGACGGTAGATACCATAAACATAACACCGTAGGAGATATGGCTAACTATATCACAAATGCTACTTCGCTTGACGATGCTGATATGATGCTTGACAGTGCATTAAAAGCAGAGTCAGATAGAGCAATTGCTGCTGAAGAATCAATTAGTGGAATAGTTAACACATTCAGTGCTACAACAGAATCAACAATCAAAGGACTTCAAGAGCAATTAACTGCGGCTAATTCAATCATTGAAACACTTAAAACAGAGATTCAAACATTGAGTGGAGTTGTTGAGACGATTGAAAGTCAAATGGCTGAGAATATTTACTCTACTGTTAAGGCAATACTTCAAGGCGCAAGCAGACAAATCAAGGTTACACCTGATGATACTAACAAACAAATTACTATCGGCTTTTCTGATGATGCAATATTCGGGCAGTAGAATAATGGCTAATCAAAAACAAAACACTATAAGAAAAAACGGGGCTTATAAAAGTCCCGTTTTTTATTTTTTGCATTCAAAAATTGTTAACAACGTATTATCGTCCAATGGTTTAATAAATCTATCATAAAAATTTTTCACCCATTCAAATTGGCTTGTTGTTTCATCAAGTTCAGCCCATTTGTTTTCATCAACAAAAGCATATGCCCAAAATGCTGTACTTTGCATAACATAGTTATCTTTTGTTTCGAAAAGTCTAAAATACTCAACACGGTTTCTCATATTTTCATAAATTATCTTTTCTTCATCGGTTTTAGGCTGTTTTTTGCCCATTACCATATCCCAAGCATTCTCATATACCTTCTTACCGTTAAGGTGCATTTTTGCCCAATCTACATCCTTTTTTCGTGCTTGAAATACTTCTCTTCCATCCAACGTTATAAACGGAACTGAAAAAAGTTTACCATTTTGGTAGAATGAGTATTTACCATTTAAATTTTTATTTGTTACAGCATTTCCGTCATCATCAATATCATATTCACCAGCAAGGTCATAAAAAAAATCTTCAGCACTTACATGCATGATTTCGTCCCTTGTCTCTTTCAAATTCTCAACCTCATCATCTGTAAATTTTCCAGAATATATTAGCCCATTGTAAAATTCGATATGTTTTGCTTTTAAAAATTCAGCATCTTCAAATTTATATACAATAACAGGCTTTTCCAATAAAATATTTTTATTGTAAGGTTGCATAATGCTTGCAGGGTTTTCTCCTGCCACAATCGTTTCAAAAAAATTACGCTCTATCATTTTTCTCTACAAAGCCTTTTGGATATTCATTGTATTGATATTTGTATATCTTAAGAATTTTATAGAATGCAACATTAAAACTTCCAACTTCGCCAAGTTTTTTATTTAGGTTTCGTATAATCAAAAAAAGTTCTTTAAATGTAAATTTTCTTTTTCTTCTAAAAGATATAAAACAAATAAACTTATACAAGTTATTCTTAACAGGTACGCTTTCTACTTTATCATCCATCCAAGATAATTCGTACATTTCCTTTCCCAAATCTTCCATGCTACAGCAAAAACACTAATGGCCAGGTTAAACCCATTATTAAAATTAAAATAAATCTTATTCCTGCTGATTTCATAGCAGGGTCTTCTTTTTCATTTTCAGCATCAAAGAAAACAGTAGGTCCTGCCACAATACTTGATATTATGGAATTAATAAAAAGTGCTGTTGCAATTATTGCCAATGCAAATACTATGTACTTTAAAAAGAACATATTAACGCAAAGTTTCTATTTTGCTTATAATTGCATCTGCTGACTGTAGCCCTGTGGTTTTATCCTTTAACTCACCATCTTTATAATAAGCAAGTACAGGGATGCCTCTAATGCCAAGTTCAACGCAAAGATTATCAAACTCTTCATTTTCAATATTAACTTCTGCAAATATAACATCGTTAACTTTCTCAGTATCAATGTTTTTAATTGTATCTGTTAACACTCTACATGGTCCACACCATGAAGCCGAAAATTTTACGCATATAATACTTCCTTTAGTATTTATGATTTCTTTATATTCATTAACATTACTAATTTCTCTTATAAAAGCCATATCTTTTTTATTTTTTATTAATTATTTTTACAAATATACAAAATATAATTCGTAAAAGCAAAAGCAAAAAAAAATTCCCAGATAAATCTGGGAATTAAAAATATTTATTTATCTCATATTTTAGAATGGAAGGTCATCATCACCATTTTCATCAGTTACAATCTGAGTAGTAAGTTTTTTCTCTTCCTTTTCAGCAAATGGCTCTTGCTTTGGTGATTCTGTTACTACCTTTGGCTGCTTGGTTGAAGCACTGTAAGTAGATATTTCTTGCTCTCCCTCATCTTCCTTCTTCTTGAAAGACGGGACGTCAATCTTCAAAGCATTAATTGAAAGATTAAGATAAACGCGCCCATCTTTTACATTTACTGTTTCCTTAGGGCTACCAGAAATAATGACATATGTGCCACTTGTCAAAAGATTCAACTGATGTTCAATCGTAAAATCAGAATATGTAATAACATCATACCAATTGGTAATAGTCTCACCACGCTCGTATTCATTGTTGGCAATGGTAAACTTAACATACTTAGTACCGCCACTTGTGGTTTTAAGTTCGGCATTTCTGCCTAATCTTCCATCTATTGTTAAAATCTTCATAATAAAATTGTTTTTAAAATTTTTTACTTTAAAATTGTTGAAGCGCCCTGACTCGAACAGGGGTTACCAGAACCAAAATCTGGGGTGTTAGCCTCTACACCACGCTTCAATTAATCTTACTTTAAAAGCCTTTATCGAATAGTTGTGAGGCGATATGGGTTCGAACCACCGACATGCAGGTTCGCTAAATACTGCTGTTAGTTTCCAATAGTGGAAACAATTTTGCTTATGGCCCGCTGCTCTACCCTTTTGGGTTATCGCCTCATTGCTTTCATTTGCAAATATACAAATAAAAAAATAAAAAACAAAATTAAAGTTTATCTTTGCAATTAATAAGATTTATAAACTTTTCTTTATTTTCTTCTTCGTTAAGAGGAAAACCGTTCTCTACAACAAATTTCTTCCTCTTATATGGAATTCCGTTCCATTCAAGTTCAATTTCTTTTTTGAAAATAAGCCTTCCGTATTTCATGCCATCACTATAATCGTTCCAATCAATACCATTTTTTTCTTTAAGCAAAGCAATCCCCTCGTCAGCAGTTTTACCTATAAGTTGCTTATGTGGAATATATGTTTGTGCTGCCTGTTGTTTTGAATTCTTCATACAATCAAGATTTCTCCACAAAAAGTGTGCAAACATATCATTTTCGCTTGGAACCATCCAACATTTACAATCAAATTGGACTGTTTTTACCTTGTTAAGCAATTTATCAATAACATTCTCAAAACGATAATCTTCACTCGTTTTTGTTTGCTCTAATTGATATTTAGTAAACAACCTGTTAAACTCAGAAGTAGCCATAGATGCTGCAATTGAGTTAATTTTACAAAGTCTTCCACCAAAAAGCAAATCAGATTTAGGCGTATCAAAATCTGTTATGAGAATAGAAATTTCATCGCTTTGAGTATAGGCTATTTTAGCGCCTTGAAGATGTTCAACAAGGTATTTAGCCGTTTCGTTCATCATGGCTATAAAATCGGTGTCAAATGGCTTTTTAAAGGTATTTTTAATCATCTTCGAAAAACAGTGTCCATCAAGCATCAATAAAGTATAGCCATTAGGGACTACTCTATAATCTGTTATATTTCTAAAATAATTACATTTTTCTTCTAAATTCCTAAAGTTCATATAAATCTCTGCAAGGGAACTCCATCCTTTAGGGTGGAAAGGAATTGCAGCAAGCCTTTTTTAAATTAAACTTTATTTTTTACAAATATACAGTTTTTATTAAAAAATTTCAAATATATTGTGTACTTTTTATATTAATAAATTTCTTTTATATAAAGAATAATAATGAATTATTTGTTCCTATATTAATATTTCCAAAATGTAATGTTCAATGAATCATAATTTTCCATATGGTCAAGTTCTTTTGAAATGAGTTCAATTAATTTTCCTAAAACCTGACCTTTAGTATCAGCACATTTATTTTTATATGTTCTGTCATGCTTGTGCATTTCATACGAACCATCTTCCCATTTATCAATTATATATGTGGATTCTTTTTTGCTTTCCATAATATTTTTTTTATGCATTGCAAAAATACAAAATCTTTTTTTAAAAAACAAACTAAAACGCTTTTCAACAGTTTACTAGTCATTGAAATAACTAGTAATAGCTTATATAATTTATATATTTATCTATATATAAACTTTATATAAATA
>ULMG01004554.1_pt1 | contig 17216 bp, 13 predicted proteins | sample 1951601 | NCBI WGS metagenome assembly ULMG01 (sample SAMEA4835545, study PRJEB28245) | human gut metagenome | biome: gut microbiome; material: fecal sample | place: Denmark | collected 2008
AACGAGGACTGTTACTGTTGAGTATACACTCATTCAGTGGATTATTATTTATCTTCTTTTCGGTTGGATTTGGTATCTTTAATACCTAAGGCAATATCGCATCGATTGTGGTGTATGCCTTAGATAAACAGTTTGAAAGGGGACAGTGAATATATTTGTTCACTGCCCCTTTTTTTTAATATGGAAAAGTTTGAGGAGCTTTTATGAAAAAGGTATTATCAATTATTCTCTCGGCTATTATGGCTTCATCGGTTCTTTGCGTTGGCGTTTGTGCTGAGGAAAAGAATGATCTCAGCTTCGCTGTTGCATCTGATTTGCATTACAGTGCGCCTGAAGAGGAGCTTGAAAAAACAAACGACGACTCGATTTTCTGGCATGCGACAAGACGCTGTGAAATGGAAAACGAAACCGGTCTTATCATTGATGAGTTTCTGAATCAATGCGCAGAAAGTGATGATGTGGAATATGTGCTTATATCGGGAGACCTTGCAAACAGAGGCCGTTCTCGCCCCGAGGATCATCTCGTTATTGCACAGAAGCTTCGTGATTTTGAAAAGAAATCCGGTAAAGAGGTATATGTAATCAACGGCAACCACGACGCAAGCAACGATCAGGCAACAACGTTGGCTCGTTTTAAAGAGATTTATGCAGAGTTCGGTTATGATCATGCTCTGACCACGAGAGCCGATGATTGCTCATATACGGCCGATCTCGGAGAAAAATACCGCCTTATCGCTCTTGATTCAAATCATGAAACAAAATCAACCGAGGATGGAATGACAGCAGACAGACTTAAATGGGTCAAAGAGCAGGCCGAGCTTGCAAAAGAGGACGGAAGATACCCGATCGTTATGATGCATCATAATCTTCTTGATCATCTTCCGATTCAGAGGGTTCTCAGCAGAAACTTTATTGTCAAGTTCCATTTCACGACCGCCGAACTTTTTGCCGACTGGGGTATTAAGACGGTGTTTACGGGTCATGAGCATTGCTCGGACGCAACGGTTTACACAAGTGCGCTTGGCAACAAGCTTTACGACTTTGCAACAACATCTTTGGCAATGTATCCGCTTGAATACAGAGTTGTAAAGTACAATGACAATGAAATCAAGTATGAAACAAGATCCGTTGATAAAATTGATTATGACGCTCTTACCGCAACCACCAAGGGATATACGGATGAGCAGATTGCGGCAATGAGAGCTGACCTCAGAGCCTTTTCAAAAGGCTATCTCAAGGCAGGCGTTCAGTACAGACTTGAGCTTTCTCTCTCACCCGAAAAAATGGGTATCGACGAAGAATCCGCTTATTCAAAGCCGATAATCTATGCTGTAGACAAGCTGATAAGCTTGCTCAGAATGCCGCTTTGCGGTGATGAAAACAGTCTGCAATCCATTGCTAAGGAATACGGCATTGAGATTCCCGATTCCGACTATAAAACAGGCTGGGATTTGGCGACGGATTTGGTCGCATGGCATTATTCGGGCGGCGAACATTTTGACACGGACAGCGTTGAGGTAACGACACTTCTCAGAGCGGTTACAACGATTCTCAGAAATGATTTTGCCGGCATTGCCGACGATGTTCTTCTCAAGGCAGCTAACAGCTTCCTCGGTGAGTTAGGTTACGGTCCGATTGCCGACAGTCTTACTAAGTATTGCATATCCAAATTCGGTGTTTACACCAAGGCTGAAATATTCCTTGTTGCAGTTGCATCGCCTATACTTTACAAGTTTGCATGTGACAACGACGGGGTAGATGACAACAACGGCGTTATCGAGGGCTACGGCACGGTGAATTTCAAGACTAATGTTTCAAATATTGTTGAAAATCTCAACAGTCTCTCAGAAAAGATTACATTCTATCTTCGGCTTGTTATGTCGTATCTTGCAAAGCTTAACGTTATTTTTTTGAAATAAGGAATGATTTCTAATGAAAAAGAAACCCGAAAATAAGAAGGCGACAGGCAAATATGCCTCAATGTATATGTTAATCGGCATGTGTATCGGTATAGGAATCGGCATGTGTCTGGGAAATGTAATTTTTGACAACATTGGTATCGGTATGTGCTTTGGCATTGGCATAGGATTCCTGCTTGGCTTTTCTTACGGCTCATCGCTTGATAAAAAGGCGTTGAACGTTGTTGAAATTATTGAAGATGATTTCGGCTGTGAGGGTGTTTCGGAGGATGCCGAAGCTATGGTGACGGTAGTTGTCACAGATGCCGAGGGTAAGGAACAGCATATCAGGATGGCTGATAAGCTTTGCTACGAAAGAAATATTGAAAAAGGCGATTCCGTTATGCTTGATAAGGACGGCACATTGAAGCAGATCTACAAAGTGCCGGCTAAAAAGAAAAAATAAGTTAAAGGACTGCGGCGATTAGCTGCAGTCCTTTTCGGTTATTATATATTGTTTATGTCGATTGAAGCGATAACCCTTTCAATGTACGCTCCGAATCTGTCGGCTATCTTTGCCGCAGCAATGCCGGCCTCCTCGTCGGAAAGCTTGCAGTCAAGCACACCGGCCGCCATATTTGTCATCACGGAGAAGGCGAGCAGCGGCATTGAGCAGTGTGCCGCCGTCAAAGCCTCGGTAACAGTTGACATTCCGACTGCATCCGCACCCAGAAGCCTTGCAGCACGAATCTCCGCCGGCGTTTCAAACTGCGGACCCGGGAAGAACATGTAAACGCCCTCATGAAAGTTCAGCTCGCTTCCGTCGGCGCATTTCAGTGCAATTTCACGAAGTTTCTTTGTGTACATATCCGTTACGTCAAAGAATCTCGGGCCGAAGAAGTCAAGATTTTTTCCTCTGAGCGGACTTGCTCCGTTGAGCTTTATGTGGTCGCTGACTATCATAATATCGCCGACATTGTAGCTCTTGTTGACTGCACCTGCGGCATTGGTGAGTATGGTCGCCTTGACGCCGAGCAGCTTGAAAAGGCGAATCGGGATAACGAGCTGTTCAAAATCGTAGCCCTCATAGGAATGAAAACGGCCTGCCATACAAAGTACCCTTTTGCCGCCGACCCTGCCGTAAATCAGCTTGCCTGCGTGGGAAGCGACGGTGGAAACAAGAAAATTCGGAATGTCGCTGTATTTTATTTCAATCGGATTTTCGATTTTTGCCGCAAAGTCGCCAAGTCCCGAGCCGAGAATAATCGCAATTTCAGGCTCGTCCTTGATTATCGATCTAACATAGTCGGCGCTTTTTTGAAAAAAATCAACCGTGTATTCCATTTTTTACACCTCATTATATTGTTCACAATTTTTTACAAATTACCTCTTGACATAAAGTTAACTTTAGGTAGTAATATATAGTCAAAGCTGTGAAATGATTATATCATTCGCACAATAATATGTCAATCAGGAGGTAATTAAAATGATTTTGAACGAAAAATATACGCTTTCAAACGGAGTTGAAATTCCGAAGCTCGGATTGGGCACATGGATGATTCCCGATGAGCAGACGGACGAGGCTGTTCGTAAGGCTGTGGCACTCGGCTACCGCCATATTGACACGGCTCAGGCATACGGCAACGAAGCCGGGGTCGGCAGGGGAGTTAACTCCTGCGGTGTCAAGAGAGATGAGCTTTTCATAACAAGCAAGGTTGCCGCAGAGCATAAGAGCTATGAAACGGCGGCGAGGTCGATTGACGAGACGCTTAAAAAGACCGGTCTTGACTATCTCGATATGATGATAATTCACTCTCCCCAGCCGTGGGCGGAGTTCCGTGGCGAAAAGAGATATTTCGAAGAAAATAAAGAAACATGGAGTGCTCTTGAAGACGCTTATAAGGCAGGAAAACTCAGAGCTATCGGCGTTTCAAATTTCCTTATTGATGACCTTGAAAACCTTCTTGTGAGTGTAGAGATAAAGCCGATGGTCAATCAGATACTTACTCACATTTCCAATACACCGCTTGACCTTATTGATTTCTGCAAGGTGAACGATATCCGCTGTGAGGCTTATTCTCCGATTGCTCACGGTGAGGCTTTGAAAAACGAGGCTATTGCGGATATGGCGGCGAAATACGGCGTTTCTGTTGCTCAGCTTTGTGTTCGATATACGATTGAGCTTGGCTTGGTTTCGCTTCCGAAAACCTCAAATCCTGAGCACATGAAGTCCAATGCCGATATTGGTTTTACAATCTCAGACGAAGATATGGAAACACTCAAGCATTTTGAAAAGATAAAAGACTACGGCGAGTACACCTACTTCCCTGTTTTCTCGGGTAAATAAAAACCGAAAGGAATGTTATATATGAAATACGAAAATGGAAAAATCTTTGAACAGGTTAATATATTCGGCAAGGGCGAAGCGAATACGACATATGCCAAGTATTTTATCGGCAAATCGTTTCTCAATCCGCTGACCGATCCGAAATGCGGCCTGTTCCTTGCAAACGTTACATTTGAACCCGGATGCCGAAACAATTGGCATATTCATCATGCCGATGAGGGAGGTGGACAGTTGCTTATTTGTACGGCAGGCGAGGGTTGGTATCAGGAGGATGGCAAAGCTCCCGTGAGCCTTGAACCCGGTTCTGTTATCGTTATCCCGCCCGAGGTTAAGCACTGGCACGGTGCAAAAAAGGACAGCTGGTTTTCACATATTGCCGTCGAAATGCCGGGCAAAAACTGCTCGAACGAGTGGTGCGAGCCTGTCAGCGACGAGAAATACAATGCTCTTTAAAGAAAGGTGTTTTCCATGGAAAAGGTAACGGCAGGAAGAGATGCTTTGGACGATTTCGCCCCTAAATTTGCAGAGCTTAATGATGATGTTCTGTTCGGTCAGGTATGGTCGAGGGAAGATAAGCTCTCACCGAGAGACCGCAGTGTTGTGACTGTAACTGCACTCATGGCAAGCGGAGTTCTTGACAGTTCACTGGAGTATCATATCTCATGTGCCAAAAAGAACGGCGTTACAAAAGAGGAAATGGCGGAGATCTTGACGCACGCCGCTTTCTATGCAGGCTGGCCAAAGGCTTGGGCAGCTTTCAGAATGGCTAAGAAAATCTACGAAGAATAATAAAAAATCGGCTCGGTGCGAAAATGCAGTGAGCCGATAATTTTATACTATATACTTTTTTACAAATGGAATACAATTCAATATTGCCGAGACAATTAGGCTGATTAAATATGTTACAACCGTCGTTATAATTATCTGATAAATTATGTGAATATCATTCGGAAGCAATGACGCTCGTTCTATTGCTTTAAGCACGACAGCGTGGCATAGATAGGCTCCGAACGAGGCCTTGGCAATGAAAGCAATAGATCTCGGCGAGGTTTGCTTCTTGAACACATTTTTTGCAAAGAGGAAAAATGCAGATGGGATAAGTACGGTCATCGGCAGCGTGTTTTGCAGAAATATGCCGACAAGTTTGCCGTCCTTGACCGAAAAATGATATGTTACTGCGGCAAAGGCGACAATGCTTAATGCACTCAAAAAATATGTCAGAATTCGTAAGGGCTTTTTGATTTCGTGTTTATCAAGATAATATCCCAGGCAAAAATATCCGCTGAAATGTATTGCCGCCGACATTTCAAATGTTTTAATCCTTTTTTCAAGATTAATATACGGGTCGGGGATAGAAACAATTATATTTCCGATAACTGTAAAAATTATCCATATAATCAGAAAATACTCAAGAATTTTCTTGTCCGAAACAATTTTTTTCAGTAACGGGGAAACGATTAGCAATCCTATCAGTCCGTAGATAAGCCAAAGGTGATTCTGACCTGTGGTCAAATCTGCAAGGTATTGCTTTATGCCGAAGCTGTATTTATCTTTTATGAGCAACTTTTCAATAAAAATATATAAGCCTGACCAAAAAACAAGTATAACGGCCAACCGAAGGATGTCATATGAATACAGTCTTTTTAACGTCGGTGCTTCGGTCGGAGAAAGGTATTTTATTCCGGAAATCATGATTACAGCGGGAAAAGCAAATTTCAAGGTGCTTTGCGCCACCGTCATAAAAATCCATGAGTATGAGCCGACTGATGCGGTTGACCATTTTGTCGATATGACGCTTATTCCGACGATGCCGAAGACGGATATTATTCCTAAAATGTCCGTATAAAAGGACCTGTTTTTTACTTTCATTTTATCTCCTCTCCGTTACACAATATATTTGTTTAAAATCGGTATCTTATTAAGAATATAGGAAATCAGAGGGCTTAAGATAAGTGCCGCAATCAACATAATTCCAAAAGTGATGTATGTCGGAAACGAGAAAAAAGAAAGGCACATTTTCTTTGCAATTTTTATCACAAGAAGATGAGAAAGATATACTCCGAAAGAGATTTTTGAAAGAGTATATATTGCTTTTTGTGCCTTTTTTGATGGATTAAAGCCCTGAAATTTATTTTTGATACACAGGAATACCGCAACCGACTGTAACGCTGTCATGGGTAACAGATATTCGAGATATTTTGTAACCAATTCATTCGATCGGAAGGATGTGAATATAGTCACTGCGACGATGCCGAAAGTGCTGAGACACGCCAAAATATTTACAGAAACCTTCAGCGGCTTTTCAATCTCATAGTTGTGCAAATAATAGCCGAGAACATAATATCCGCTGTATTCAACGGCAATCGAAATCTTAAACAGATTCATGAAACCGAAGGCATATTTACCGATGCCGGGAACAAGATATATAAAATTCTGAGCCATGCAGAAGATGAACCAGATCATCAGGAAATATTGCATAGTTGATTTTTTCTCAACGAGCCTGCACAATATCGGTGTAACGATATAAAGGCCGGCAATCATATACATGAACCAAAGATGATATTCTCCGGCAAAGAAGCTGTTGAGAATCGACTGAAAATCCGGTTTAAATGAATCCCTGTTGACGATGAAGTCAGAGGCCTGATGATAAAGAAGATAGACTATCGACCAGAAAGCAAAGGAAGTGACAATTCTTAAAATATTTTTTGAATAAAGCTTTTTTATTCCACGATTTTTTGAGGGGGAGAGCATGAACATTCCCGAGACCATAACGAAAACAGGAACAGCAAAGCGGAATAGGCTGTCTACTGCCACAAGTGCAACCCAGCCTTTGCTTTTTAACGGAATCTGCTCCCAAAGCTCACCGACGCAGTGAAGCACAATAACGCCGAAAATCGAAACAATTCTCAGAATATCGGGATAAATCAGTCTTTTTTTCTCTTCCATTTTTTCCTCCGTTTTATTTTTCGTCGAGGATAAACTCAATCTGTCTTATTGCATCTCTGAGCCGAGCAAAGGACGAGGTCGGGTCGCTGTCGACGGTTTTAATTATCAAATCGAGTTCATCAAGCGAATACATGAACTTGCTTGCCGAGGTGCAGACATTGCGCCTGATGGCACAGATGTCCGCCATCTGCTTTTCATCGAGCAGCTCAACGCTTTTGCATTTTTCTTTGATTACCTCGTCAATTATATTTTCGGGAAAAAGAATATATCCCTCAATTTGTTTTGCTAAATCTTTTTTAAAACTCATAATAAAAAAACAGGGCTGCTGCATTTTCGCAACAGCCCTTTAAAATCGTTTTATTTGATCTTTACCTTGTAGTTCTTGATCTCAAACGGGGTTGCGTGGAAGTTGATTGTGTCGCCGTCAAAGTCAACGGGAACATCGTTTCTCTCAATGAGGTCGCATTCGGCGGCATAGGTGAGGGGAGCGAAGAACTTAACGCTTGCATCAACGCTTCTGCCCTTCTTCTCAACCATACGGATGATGTATGCGTCCTCATCCTCGCACTTCTTAACAGCCTCAAGAGTCATGCTGTCGCTTGTGAGAGTGATGAAGGAGTTGTCCGCACCCAGTTCGCCCTCCGACTTGATGTCAACGGGAACAAGCGGATGATTGATTTCAAGTCCTCTTTCAAGGGTCTTTGCTTTCTTCCATGTCTCGGCATGGGGATAGAGCGAATATGTGAAGTAGTGATCGCCTCTGTCTGACTTCGGGTCGGGCTTGATAGGAGCTTTAAGAAGAGTAAGAATCATCTTGTGCTCATTGACCTCATGACCGTACTTGCAGTCGTTGAGAAGCGATACGCCGTAATCCTCGTCGGACATGTCGATCCAGTTATGAGCATTGACCTCAAACTTTGCCTTGTCATACGGATTGTATCTGTATGAGCAGCACTCCATTGTGGCGTAGGCAATATCTCTTGTGTAGTTCTTCGTCTGAAGATCAACGTCAAAGAATACCTTGAGAAGCTTCTGATCCTCGTGCCAGCTGATGTGTGTATCAAAGTCGATTCTGTCAAGATCATTATAGATGATGATATTCTGCTCAATCTTTGATTTGAGAACGTCCTTCTCAATGGAGATCATTGTGTAAACGTCGCCCTTAACGATATCCTTAACAATACCGTCCTTAAGCTCGAATTCACGGTCAACATATGTTGCAACGATATCCCATGCGTCATAACCGCCGGGCATATCCTCAAAGAGTCTGAAATCGTTGCCCTTGCCGCCCTTGGAGATGACCTCACGGTGGTTCTTCTTGTCATAGATTGAAATAAGAGTTGCGTTGTCGTCAAGCACAAGCTTGAAGCTGTCGTTCTCAATCTCCTTGCCGTTGCTCTCGTCATATGTGGGAGCCTTTGCGGCAGGCATCTTATAGTAAACCTTGTAGCCGACTGCCGGAATGTCCTTGGCAACAAATACAAGCTTCTTGTCTCCGTTCGGCTTTGTGTAGGCCTGAGTTGCGACCTTATTGCCGTTTTCGTCGAAGATATCAACGTCCTGATAATCAAGCTCAACCTTGGTTGTAGCAGCATTTGCAAGGGAGTTAAAGAGTGCGAACGGCTTGCCGAGGTTCTTGTCATAGCCGATATGCTCGGCGATAACCGCAAGGGCTTCGTTGCGGACTCTTTCGCCGGTCTCGATAACCTCATCGTAGATGCTCATGAGCTTGCCGAATACCTCTGTGATGTGAGTTCCGGGAAGTGAATCATGGAACTGGTTGGTGAGAATCTTTCTCCATGCGAGAGCAAGCTCCTCTGTCGGGTACTCATAGCCGTAGCTTTCTGCGATAACTGCGTACATCTCAGCCTCTCTGAAGAGATTCTCGCAGTAACGGTTTGCCTTTTTGAGAGCAGCCTTTGTGGTGTGAACGCCACGATGCTCCTCAAGATAAAGCTCGTCCTTCCAAGTAACAATCTTGTCGCCGGCTGCGATAGCCTTCTGACGCATATTTTCGAGGGATTCCTCAATCTTGCAAGCCTTTGTTTCGGGAAGACCCGGGAAGTTCTTATATCTCTTGACATATTCAAGCATCTCGTTATCGACTCCGCCGCCGCCGTCGCCCCAGCCGTAGCAGTACATGGACTCGCCGATGGTGTCCTTATCGGTATACTTGACCCAGTTTGTCTTGAGTGAATCCGCCTCCATTGAACCGATGAAGTGAGTCGGGGGAACGGCTGCGAATACCTTCGATCCGTCCGGGCCCTCCCACCAGAAAGAGTTATAGAGCCACGGGTTTGTATCGTTCCAGATACCCATCTTGTGGGTAACGAAATACTTCATTCCGGCCTTCTTCATGATCTGCGGCATGCAATAGCTGTTGCCGAAAACGTCGGGAAGCCAGCAGGTCTTGGGCGTTACGCCGAACCACTTCTCGGCATAGCGAACGCCGTGGAGGAACTGACGGACAAAGCTCTCACCGGAGATGATGTTACAATCCGGCTCAACCCACATACCGCCGATATATTCCCAGCGACCCTCTTTAACTCTCTTCTGAACCTGCTCGAAGATGTTCGGATAATGAACTCTCATTTCCTCATACATACCTGCCTGGCTCTGAGAGAAGATGAAGTCGGGATACTGCTCCATAAGGCGAAGCATTGTTGCGTGAGTACGGCCGACCTTACGGACGAACTCCTTATAAGCCCACATGTAAACCATGTCAAGGTGGGAGTTACCGATGAGGTCGAGCTTGCCCATGCATTTATAGTTCGGGTTGTTGTAAACTTTGTCGTAGAGAACCTTTTTGCACATCCTCAGCTTGGCCTTGAATACGTCAAAATCAGGCTCGTCAAAGTCAACATACTGGAAAGCCTCTTTAAGCGATTCACGGATAAGGGTAGCATAGTCGTTGCCCATGCCCGGCATAAAGAGAGCGTTGTAAACCGCTTTCAAATCCCAGTAAATCTCGTTGATTTCATCGTCTGTTGTAGCGATGAAGGAGCACTCAAGCTTCTTGAGTGAGCTTTCGTTTGAGTGCCATACGAAATAGGATTCGATGTCGATATCGTATGTGTCGCCGGCCTTAGCGCAATCGGTAAGAACAACTGCGTTACGGAACGGGTCAAGGCCCTGGAAAGGCACGCCGTTTACGGAAACGAGCGAGTCGCCGCCGAAGTAAACGTAAAGTGTAACCTTCTTACCCTCGAATCTCTCGGGGATAGTGATTTTATTCTTGAAGAATGAGCTGAGACCGTTGCCGCCCCAGTAGCCGCCTACGTTGAGATCCTTCCAACCGTCGTAAAGATACTCGTAGTCGCCGATGTCCTTGTAGATGCACTCACGCATCTTCCAGGGAGCGGTGTTCTCAAAGTCCGTGTATATTCTCTTTTTGAGTGCCTTAAGCTTAATTTCAACAAGCTCGTCAAAGGCGAAAATACCTCTCTGCTTGTTTTTAATAATGTCTCGCCATGTGTCGATATGAGCTTCCATGCCTTCAACGGAAGGTATGGTCTTTTTCTCATTTTCTGCCATTTTGTCAGCTCCTTATTTTCCATTTTGCCGGTTATTTTTCGTCTGATAGACTAAAACCAATTTATTATATCATTTATATTTTTGCTTTTCAATAACTTACATGATTTTTTTGAAAAATAATCGAATTTTTCGGTGTGAATCCGTGTCATACTCTACAGTGAGGTTCGATATAGGAGCATTCCGTAGCGGTCGATGCCCACATCGACCCAAGAATAACAAAAGTTTTCCTCGGTGCTGAATAAAGTAAAATTGACAAGCGGATATTATATTGACAAAACAGATTTATTGCAGTAAAATATTACCGTAAAAAGGGGCATGAAAACGATGCACTTTGTGCAAAAAATCGCCCCGAAAACAGGAGGAAATGCAATGAAAAGAACAGTGAAAAGAATTTTTTCAACGCTTTTGATTGTGGTTATGCTTATCGGTGTTGCTCCGACTGGCGGAATTGATTTCACACCAAAAGCAAAGGCTATGGATCTATCGTCGTACAAGGTCGGCGACTTAATCGAATTCGGCTCATATCCGCAGAGTGAGGTCACGGATAGTGACCTCATCGCAAAAATAGAAGCAGCCGGTGAAAACGAAGCTTGGGTGGATTATAACTACTACGCTGGTACGGGCAATTTTGACGACGGCAACATGAAGCCTGTTGACGGAATGATGTTATACAAGGACATTCCTTGCAACGGCAGCAAATACCGTGCTGTAAAAATAAATCAATACAGACCGTATTGCACGGGATATATCTCCTCATACACATATCAAAAAGATAACGGTTATTATACAGGCAGTGTATATTACTTCAAATATGAGCCTTTAACATGGCGAGTCCTTGACCCGAGTGAGGGCTATGTAATGTGCAATCAAATTATAGATTCGCAGGCTTATCAGAATTTTGTTTATTATAAAGGCGGTGAGTATTACAACAGTAAAGCTTGTGCGAATTACGCTTCCGATTGGGTGACAAGTTCACTTCGTCAGTGGCTCAACAATGATTTTTACAATACAGCGTTTACATCTGAGGAAAAAGCTCGAATCGGAACATCACATCTTGAAAATAAGAGTACATATTCAAAAAATTATGACAGTGCAGATACATACGACAAAATCTTCCTCATCTCATATTATGACGCAATAAACAGTGCATATGGATTTGGTTTAGTCAACGGTGCTCATTACAACACAACACGACAGATGAAGGGAACGGATTATGCAAAATGTCAGGGACAATATGTGAGATTAGGTTACGGTAGAACTTCTTGGTGGATTTTGAGATCGCCACTTGACTGTGTTGATTCAGAAGCGGTTGGGGAAAACGGTGGTCAGTCTAGTCACAGTTATCTAGTTTGCAATAACGAAGGTATTTCTCCTGCCTTTAAATTTAATCCAAAATCTACAATTTGCGATGTTCACGATTACAAAGCTGTTGTAACCGAACCAACATGCACGGAGCAGGGATATACGACTTACATCTGCACAAAATGCAATGACAGTTATGTTGATAACTATACCAATGCGCTCGGTCATGACTTTGGAGAATGGAAGCTTACAACGCCGGCAACCTGCACAGAAAGCGGCGTTGAAACAAGATACTGTTCTCGCTGCAACGTGACGCAAACAAGAGATGTTGATAAATCTGTACATGTATTCGGCGAATGGAAGATTACAACCGCTCCGACAACAATTTCCGACGGAGTGAAAACACGTTATTGCAAGAATTGCGACGCTTTTGAAACCGAAAGTGTCGGCAAGCTCAAATCGATATCCATGAAGCTCAATAATATTGAGACGAACTATAAGAAGTCCGGACAGCTTGAGCCGAAAATCACCAATCCCGATAATGTAGGCTACAAGGTCGAGTATAAATCCTCCGACCCGAAATGCGTTATCGTTGACGCCGACGGAAATTACTTCGCCGTTAAAACCGGCTCGGCAAAAATAACCTGCACCGTTACCGATGAATACGGCAAGGTTACGACCGCCGAATGTAAAGTGAACGTTAAATATAGCACTGTTCAGTGGATAATTATGATTGTCCTCTTCGGCTGGATTTGGTATTAATCGTATAGGTGTTAAATTATTATAGCTCCTCCTTTCGGGGGAGCTTTTGCTTTAAGTTAAAAGAAAAATCCAAAGGTGCGATGTGGGCATCGCACCCTACAATTTGTTGAAATAAGAGCACAATTCGTAGGGGTCGATGACCACATCGACCCAAGGACAGAAGCAATTTACCAAGGCTTCTCCTCCACGGGGAAGGCTGATAAAATGTCAGCAGAAATTATCATTAAAACTTGAATTCTGTTGGTTCAACTCTCATATATGGCAGGCAAAAAACTACATATAAAAAAATCAGGGATCGGAAAGTCGACCCCTGATAAAACATTATTTAAGCAAGTTAAGCAAGGCGTGTTTCGCAATTTGTGCGGTTTTGCTTAAACCTCTTTGCCGAGAATTTTTGCACTCTTGCAAAGCTTTTTGATTCTGATATATTCATTTTTGCCCGGGCAGATGTCGTAAATTCCGAGCGTGGAAAGCACATACCATGCCGCCGTTGCGCCGTTGTCCTCATCTCCGGGGAAGCCGTCGTCCGTGTAGCTGAACGCCTCCTCGCAGAGCTTCTTGACCCAATATTCGCTCTTTTCTTTCTCACCGAGAGCGGCAAACATAAAGGGCAGGTGGAAGCTCGGCTGATTGGAAATTGCACACTGACCGAAATCGGCCGCCGCCATCTCCGCCATTTCATGAATCTCCGAGCCGTAGCCGCTTGTACCATAGATCGGCGGAGTTGCGAAAAGCTCGTCAAGCTTCGCAATCAGCTTGTCCTTGCCGCCGTAAAGCTCGGCAAGTCCGTCAATATCGTGCGGAACCGAGAATGACGACTGCCATGCGCTGCCCTCGGTGTATTCGTCCGCCCAGTCGAAGCAGTCAAACGGTTCTTTGAATTTTCCGTCGGTCGTTTTTGCTCTCATAAAGCCTGATTCCGGGTCGAAAAGATTCTTGTAATTCTTTGAACGCTCCATGTATTCGTCAACAATTTTATCCTTGCCGAGCACCTTTGCAACCTGTGCTATGCAATAGTCGCCGTAGGCCGCATCAAGGGTGAGATTGACGCAGTTGTTGTCAATAACATCTGCCGGAACGTAGCCGTATTTTACATATGCTTCCGCACCGGTTCTGCCGAGATCGGGATGATGCGAATCGTGATTTGCATGACGGAGCATACCTTCGAGTGCAGTTTCGAGAAGCTCGCCGCCGATAATTCCCTTAACTGCGGCGTCGGCTATAATCGCATCGAGCAGGGTAGAGGGCATACAGCCTCTCTCGCCGATTGACGGCCATCTCGGAAGCCAGCCGCCCTCCTTGTAGTCGACGATGAAGCCCTCGAGCATCTCGGCATATTCTTTCTTTGCAATTATTGCAAGAAGCGGAAATTCTGTTCTGTATGTATCCCAAAAGCCGTTGTCGGTGTATCTTACGCCGCTCTTTGTGCTGCCGTCAAACGGGCAATAGTGAAGCTTGTTGCCGTCCTTGTCAATCTCATATGCCTTATGCGGAAAAAGTCCTGTTCTGTACATGCAGGAATAGAAAGTTTTCATCTGCTTTTCGTCAACAGGATCAATCTCGATTCTCGAGAGATATTCGTTCCAGATGTCATTACCCTTTGAATGAAGCTCGTCAAAGCTTTTGTCCGTACACTCCTGTTTAATGTTTTCGAGTGCCTGCTCAAAGCTTATGTATGACGAAGCGATATCGGCTTCAACCGATGTGTCGTAAAGTGCGGCATGAATAAACTCGCCGTCCTTCTTATACGACTTTTCGGGGTCAAGCTTTGACTTGAACTGAACGACAAGATAGGTCTTGAAGCCCTCATGAAAGGCTCCTCTCGCACCGTCCGTTGTGCAAAGCAGGCGGTTATTTTCAAAGTCGAAATCAAAGGTGTAGTTGCCGAAAACGGGAAAAACCGTGAAATACGGAGTCCTGTCCTCAGGGTAGGTGAGCCTTATTTTACAGCTGCGCTCGCCGGGAGTAAGCTCAAAATCTGTTCTCGAACGAAGAAAACGGAGCTTCATATATGTCGGCGTCATAACTGCGTCCTCGGGACGGTAGCTTGACCATGCACTGCCGACAGAATCCCTGATCTCGCCAGTCTGCGGGGTGAAAAGGAAAGTTCCGTAGTCGGAAATCCACGGGCTCGGCTGATGAGTGAGCCTTATGCCCTCAAGGCTGCGGTGAGTCGGGTGATAGAACCAGCCGCCGTCGTATTCGGTCTGTGCCGAATAGCCTGCCATTGCGAACGGGAGCTGAACGAGAGGCAGAGTGTTTCCGTTTGAAAAACGTCTGACGGAAAATGTGCCCTGCTTTATGTTAACGTATTTCAAGTAATCCATAAATTTCCCTCCGGATTTATTGTGTTAAGTCATTGTATCATATCGCTTTTTTGAGTGCAAGATAAAAGCCGCAAATTACCGGGATTTTTGTAATTTGCAGCTTATTTTTTATTTATTCAATCGTACCCGAGGTTGCTTTGAGATACATACTGTCATCGGTAACAAGCTGAAAACGGTCGTCCTTGTTTTTGTCGCTCCAGCCGTTTTTCGCCATGTAGATTTCGTCCTTTTCGGTGTCATAAATTCTTTCAAGACCGAGCGTAGCATCACTTTGCTTCTGACTTATTATGTCCTGACTTGTGTTTCGCTTTTCCCATGAGTCCATTATTCCGTCGGAAATGCTGCTCAGCTCGTTTCTGATTTGCATTGCGTTTGCCGTGCTCTCATTGCTTTGTTGGATTGCACTGTTGACATAGCTTTGCGAATAATCAATCGAGCTGAGTGATTGGCAAAGAATATCTTTCCATTCGATAAGCAAATTTTCCTCACAGGTTATCGCAGCAATGTTATAAACCATATAAAAGCCTGCGTCAATGCCGAAGCCGCTTGCTGTGTTGCCGCTGAAATCAATTACGTCCGCGGTGAAAAGGCCTTCACCCTTGTTGCCGGCCGTGTCGCTAAATCTCGCACGGAGCAGGGCAGGGCCGATAGCCTGAGATTTCATGCTACTGCTGCTTGCAAAGCTTTCAACGGTCTTGAACGAACCGAAGCTCGGAAAATCAAAGCTTGAATAACTCGGTTCGTAAGTTTTGGCAAACGTAGCGTATGAATTAAAAATCTTAAAGAAATTTTCTGTGGATGCAGGGGAAAGAGCCGGTGCAGCCGCCATCATATTGTAATTTCCGCCATACATCTGATATGACTGGTTATAGTAGCTTCTGGCTGTTTCGCTGTGGAGAAGCGGTTGAGCCTTGAGCAGGAAAAATATCTGATTGATTGGATTTTTCGGGTCGATTACACGTATTGCATGGAACATTCCGCTACCGCCGGTTGTGACAGACCAGCCCTCGGGGATTTTCATTGAGAAGTCGGATGTTTTGTAGTCAACGAGCTTTGTCTGCTTCGCCTCGGACAGAGTAATTTTTACATTGACGGCTTTTGCCGCAGTCGTTGTAATGTCGGACGGTGGGTTATTGCTGTCGGCTTCTTTTTTGCCGCAGGCTGAAAATGAAAAAATCATCAAAGCCGCAAGCAAAATTGCAGTAATTCTCTTTTTCATGTATAATACCCCTTTCAACAGTTTCTATAATTGCATTATACTTGAAATTTTAATAAAAAGCAATATACAATATTTCCTGTTTCTGCTTTTTGGCTTTGTGCGTGAAAAATCCGACCCTTGAAATTCAAAGGTCGGATAATTTTATTGAATTAAAACAATCAATATTTATATGTATTCTTCTGAGTCCATGCGCCGTGGCAGGTTGCTTCGGGCTTGTAAACCTTGATGTCGGCTGTTCCTGCGCCTTTAAGCGGCTGGTCGATCGAGCTGTTTACGAGCATTCCGTTTGCACCGACTGTAGCTTTGAGTGTGATACCCGGATATTCGATATCGGCTCTTGTGACAGCGATAGGTCCGAGGTCAACGTTACCGATGTCAAGGGGAGCGGCACACTGTGAAGCGTACTTCGGCTTCGGATTCTGAAGCGTAGCCTTTTCTGCAACTGTTACGATTGTAACAACATAATTTGAACCGCTTTTGGTGATGCTTGCCGACTTAGCTCCTGCCGCCTGAAGCTGTGCCTTCGGGAGATAGTCGATAGCCTTTGTCTTGTCGGAGGAAACGCCGTTGACAAATGACATGCTGTAGGTTGACGTCTTTGCGTACTTTTCAAGAACATATTTGTTTACGAAGTTCATAATCAAGTCGCTGTCCGGCTTCATTGTGTCAACCTTGATTGTAATGTTTTCCTTCTTCGTAACAGAAAGCTTCGGAGCCTTGGCTGTGGCCTTGATAGCGTTGTTGTAGTAAGCAACTATCTGCGCCTTGGAATACTTCGTCGGATCTTTTGACGTTGCCGAGCTGCCACCTGTCGAGGCAGAACCGCCTGTTGAAGTGCCTGTCGAAGAGCCCGAACTCGGTGTGCTTGCGTCAGGTGTTGC
>ULMG01043438.1_pt1 | contig 17194 bp, 12 predicted proteins | sample 1951601 | NCBI WGS metagenome assembly ULMG01 (sample SAMEA4835545, study PRJEB28245) | human gut metagenome | biome: gut microbiome; material: fecal sample | place: Denmark | collected 2008
ACTAATCGCTATTTTATCCCGAATTGGGGTATTAGGATCATTAGGAGTAGATTTATTTCTTCTTTTATCTGGCTTTGGACTTTGGTATTCGCTTAATCGACTATTCATAGATAAAACCTTAATGGAGGGGGTAAAATATTGGTATTCTGTAAGATATAAAAGAATATTAATTCCTTATGTGCTTATTATTGGGCCTATTACTTTTTTAGGAATATTACAAGGCGAATCAGTATGGACATCTATACTTAACTTCTCTACCATCAACTATTGGTTAAACCATCGAGGAGCATGGTTTATTGCAATGCTGATACCTCTATATGCCATTACTCCATTACATTATCTGGAGTGCAATAGAACAAATGCTGCAACAACCTACAACATGGCTGTTGTACTTTTCCTTGTTGTGATGGCTTGCATAAAAGTAGATTTCAGTTGCGTATTTGCAGCTAAACTATTTGACAACATTCAGTTTGTTACTTTCAGACTACCTGCTTTCTTTATAGGTTATATGTTGGCACCTTACGCAAAGGAAGACAAGAGTGTTTCATTGGTATGGATGTTAATAATACCATTGATAGTTGTTGCAGCTATGCGATTCTTGCATTTCGGTTATTGGCCAGGATTTTTGGTTCTGCCCTTAGTTGTTTTATCATGTTGTATTCTTAGGCATGCTGGAGGTGCCGTTCATAAGGCTTTGTCATTCTTTGGTAAAATCTCGCTTGAATCATATCTCTTTAATACGACAATTGGTTCTGTCTTAATATTCTTATTCCCAAAGATTCACGAATCTTACTTAAACAATAATGGATATCTACATTATGTTGCCATCTTGATAATAGGTACATTGTTGGCTTATTCTGTCAACAAAATCTGTGAAAGGATAATCCTAAAAAAATAGAATAATTATGACAATAAAACATTTCTTCGAAGTATATCCTCCTAAAAGAATGTGGAGGAAACTATGGATTGGACTATCAAGTTTGCCTATGCTGCCTCAGCATAGAGCAAGGATTTTGAGATTGGGGGGTAAATATCAAAGGTAAAGTTGTTATCTACGGAGGGGTGGGTATCGATACAGTCGCCCCTGATATGATTTATATAGGTAATCATGTTGCTATTACTTCAGGCACAAAGATATTGACCCATTATTTGGATCCAAACAAAAAAGGAAGAATCTTTCGTTTTGGTGAGGTACATATAGAAGATGATGTCTTTATTGGACTGAATGTGATTATATGTAATTCTGTGACCATAGGTAAAGGGGCCATAATAGGTGCAGGGAGTGTTGTTACTAAGGATATACCTCCTTATCAAGTATTGGCTGGAAATCCAGCGCGTGTTATAAAAGAGCGTGTTCTTTAAAATAAACAAATATAACTAAGAATGAAGAAAATTTCAATTCTTGTATCAACTATTGATTCTGGTGGAGCTGAGAAGCAGGCAGTTTTGCTTGCTTCACAACTTTCTAAACATACAGATGTGAATTTAATTGTGCTGTATGGCAATCACCCAGAGTACAAACGCAATGTAGATTTGCTTGTTGGAAGTTCTGTAAAAACACATAAACTTTTTGGCAATATACTCTCAAAAATGAAGCAAATTAAGAATATTCTTGAAGAGAGTAAAACAGAAGTATTGCTGAATTATTTAACAATACCTAATCTTGTTGGTTCTTTGGTTGGGCGTATGTGTGGAATTCGGGTATATAATGGTATACGCAATTCAAGAATGCCAAAGAGCAAGTTGCTAATGGAAAAAATAGCTCATAATCTTTGGGCAACAGGAACTATATATAACTGTTATTCTGGTGCAGATTATTTCAGTAATCATGGTTTTAGGAGTAAGAAGAATATCGTTATTCCAAATTGTTTTCCTAATATAGAGGAACCTGTAATTCGTACAGACAACAAGGTTAAGACTATTATTACTGTAGGGCGTTTTGACCCACAGAAGGACTATAGGACACTTATAGAGAGCGTTGCAAAATTGGCACGAAATGATTTTCGTCTTTGCATTGTCGGTTATGGTGTTCTTGAGGAAGAAATAAGGGGATGGGTAAATGAGTTTGATATAAAAGATAAAACGGATATTTATATTAAACCCAATAATGTGCCTGAATTAGAGCGAAATGCAGATATCTATATTTCAACTAGTTTATTTGAGGGAACAAGTAATAGCATTATGGAGGCACTAAACTGGAGTTTGCCTGTTGTCGCTACCAATGTAGGTGATAATAACCATTTGGTAATTGATGGAGAGAATGGTTTCTTACATACTGTTGGTGATGTCGAAGGCTTGGCAGCGTCTCTCTGCCAGTTACTTGATTCAACAGAGCTGCGTAATCAGATGGGACAAAGAGGTAATTGGAATTTGAGGATTAACTATTCAATGGAGGCATTTGAAAAAAGATATATGGCCCTGATAGAGGGATAGAAATCGATATTATTGTATAATAGTTTATTCAGCTATTTAGGATATAAAAACTTAAATAGAAATCCAAACATACGTAACTTGTTTATTGAATAGAATATGAAAATAGCAATGATTGGAGGGGTAAATATCCCTAAAAATGGTGGTTTAGAGATGTATATGTTCAATTTAGCAAAACAATTGCATAAAGACGGACATTGTCTTTGGATTATATGTATAGGCGATGACGATAAAGATGAGATTGTTGATGGAATAAGAATTACCAGTCTTAAAACAGCTTCTGGCTTTTGGTCTCTTTATGGTTTCTTGAAAAAAGCCACGAATATGGTTGTTAAGTCCAAAGAGAAATATGATGTTATTAATTATCATAGATTCTATTTTACCAAATGGCTGATAAAGAACGCCCGTGAAGCAGGTATAAAAACATGTTTTACAAATCATAGTTTTGCGTTAGATAATCCTAAACATAGTTTTATAAAAAAGATAGCGCTTTATATTCTTAGTTTTTTGGGGTTTTGGGGAATAAAAAATTGTATAACAGTTAGTGGTTATGGCGCATACCAATTAAAATCAAGGTTTGGAAACGATTCTACTATAATTCGAGGTGGAGTCTTTGTTCCAGAAGAAAAAGATGATACGGATATTTTAGAAAGAAATGGAATTCGTAAAGGTGATTATTATTTGTCAATAAGTCGTATAGATCCAGTTAAAGAATTGGACACATTGATAAGGGCTTTTAAAAAACATAGTAGCAGTTCAACAACGCAGTTAGTTATAGCTGGAAATATAGACAATGAGTATGGTCGATTGTTGGTAAAAGAAGCAAATGGAGATAAGAGAATTATTTTTGTAGGCCCTGTCTTTGGTGAAGACAAAAACACTTTGTTGAAGCATTCTTTGGCATATTGTCTTGTTTCTCGATCTGAAGGATTTCCAATAGCTTTGTTAGAGGCAATGGTTTATAGTAGTATTTGTTTGGTGAGTAATATTCCTGCTAATCGGGAGGCATTGACAACGGATATAGGTCTTTGGTCTGAAGTCGGTGATGCTAATTCTATTTATTCTAATATGGAATTATTGGAAACAGGTAAGATAGACTCTAAAAAGATTAAAGAAAAAACGCATGGAAGGGTTCTCCTTAACTTTACATGGCAGAAGTCTGCTTCTTATTATATAAATTTTCTAAAGAGTTTATGAGGACGCTTTCTTTGTTGCCGCGTGTTAGGGTCAACTATACATTTTCTGATTTAATAAAAGCGATGCTTGTTGGGCATAATATCAAATATTGTGAGCAGTGTAAGGATATGATTTCTGCCTTTTACAAAGGCGAGAGCGTTTTACTAGTTCCTTCTTCCCGTGATGCAATATATGAGTTATTAATTAGATTGCCACAAAAAAAAGTTGTTGTACCTTCCTATACTTGTATGGTTGTAAATGAAGCTGTAAGCTTGGCCGGTAAGCATATTGTTTATGCTAAAAGTAATTTAAGTATATATAATTCATCATATATGGAATATATTAATAGGGACACCATCGTGCTGGCAACTCATCAATATGGCCTACCTTGTAACATAAAAGAGATTGCCAAGAAGTGTCATGAGACAGGTGCTGTGCTAATAGAAGATTGTGCAACGTCAATGGGTACAAAAGTTGATGGTCAGATGACGGGTACTTTCGGGGATTATGCAGTAATAAGTTTAAATCAGTCTAAAACATTGACAGTACCACCTTTTGGAGGAATCCTTATAGGAAAGAATGCTGATATGTTAAAAGACATAGAGCGAACTGCAGAATGGTGTAATTCTGGTCTTTCTTTTAAGGTGAAGGGATTATTGAAAGGCTTTGCTTTCGTCTTATCTAAGAATTCTTATGTTTACAAGCTAATTCATTGGTCCACTATTGGCAGGAAAGGTAAACTGCAAAGAACTGAACATAAGAAAATGTCAAAGAGAAAGACGGCATTCTATAAATATCGTTTTGCAGAATGGCAAGCTTTTATACTATTGGAACAATTAAAAAAAATGGATAAGATATTTCAGAAACGTAAAAAAATTTATTCATATTATAATGAGCATATTAAAAACCCTCTTCTAACAAAGCCTATATATGATCCGAATGCTGTATGTACTCGCTATGCTGTTCTTGTAGAAGATAGGAGGTCTTTTTATGAAAAATGTGTAGCCCAAGGTATAGATATGGATTTCAGTCATTGCAATATTTGTTGTCCTTCGGATTTTGAATATGAGCATCAAATAGCTAACAGGGTTTTAAACTTGCCTTTTTACTATGAAATGAGTGACTATGAAATGCAAAAAGTTATCAAAATTGTAAATTCTATAATATGAGCATGATATTGCTATTGGATGGAGAAGGTGTGCAAGTAGTGTGTATGGCTCGTGAGTTGAACAAACTTGGTCATGAGTTAACAGCCCTTTGTGCGCAAAAGGTTAGTAGTGGATATGCTACTAAATATCTACATCATAAGTACAAATCACCTAATGTACATCTGGAGGCAGAGGCTTTCAAGACTTATTTCTATGAGCATCTGAAACAGCACAAGTATGACTTGATTATTCCAATGGGTGATGAGTCTGCTTATTTTTTAAGCCGTGAAAAGGAAAAGGTGGAACAGCAATACAAAATAATATGTGCTGTGGAGACATATTCTACATTTGAATTGGCTAATGACAAGCAGAAACTTATGGAGGTATGTGAAAAGTATGACATTGTGCATCCACATACAAGAGCTTTACCCTCAATAAAGTTGAAGGCAGAAGGTTCGGAGTTCAAGGAAAATCTAAAATCTGTAGCTGAATATGTGGGATTCCCTGCTATGATTAAGCCTAACTTATCGGCAGGAGCGAAGGGTATTACGAAAGTAGGAAGTCTTGAGGAATTAGAAGAAAAATATCCACCTATTGCTAAGAGTTTTGGAGCTTGTGCGCTACAACAATTTGTGGAACAGCCAGACTATTACTATAATGTAATGTTGTTTCGCAGACATGACGGAAAGACAGCTGCCTCAACAGTTATTAAAATTCGCAGATTCTTCCCACTGAAAGGAGGTACAAGCTGTTATAGTGAGACTATGGAACATCCTTTCTTGATAGAACAATGTGAACGTTGTTTGAATAAATTGAACTGGCATGGTTTTGCAGACTTTGATATACTGGAAGACAAACGAACACGTGAACTTAAAATTATAGAGATAAACCCTCGTGTACCTTCAAGTCTTCAGGCAAGCTTTGCAGCAGGTGTGAATTTTGCAAAGATTTTTGTAGATGAATATCTTGGTAATGGTGCCGAGGTGTTTGATATGAAGAAGTACAAATCTGGTCAGCAGGTGCGTTGGTTTGGATTGGATGTTATGTGGTTCTTGATGAGTCCACAAAGATTTTCATTTAAACCAAGTTGGTTTAAGTTTTGGGGTAAGAATATTAGTTATCACGATGGCACATGGTGTGATCCTATGCCTATGATTGCCGGCAGCCTTCAAGGAGTGGTTAAATATCTTGACCCTAATTTCAGAAAAGCAAAATTAAAAGGATAAGAAATAGTGTATTAAAAAATAACAAAATTAAAAGATGAGCACAATTAAATTTACCCCCCCCGAAACAATCCTAAGAGATTAGACTATATAGACTTTGCCAAAGCGCTTGGCATGCTTCTGATAGTATGGGGACACATTAGACTTGGTGATTGGAGCAACGCTTTTGTTTATGCTTTCCATATACCATTATTTTTCTTTTTGAGTGGAATGGTTTTCTCAAAAAAGAGACACCCTGATTTCAAGTCTTTCCTGTTGAAAAGAGTCAATTCACTGATAAAGCCATACATAGTGTTCTCGGTACTAACATGGATAGTTTGGGCTGCTTTCTCTTATGTTACCCATGCAAATGTAGACAGTTATTGGATGCCTTTGGCAGAGACTTTCATTGCACAAGGTTCAGGAGGGTTCCTTCTTCACAATGTGCCGTTGTGGTTTGTCACCTGTCTGTTTGTAGTTGAAATCATATACTATTTTCTCGCCGATTTGAAAAGGCTATGGATAATGACCATTACTATTGTTATGGCAGCTATCAGTTATTGGGCAATAAACAATCTTGAATGTTTTGATATCACACTGTTGCCTTGGAACATAGAAGTGGCTATGCTTGCCATTCCCTTTTATGCTGCTGGACATTGGATAGTGAAAGCTAAGACGCATCAAGGCATAATGTATATGGTTAACAGCCACAAGATAACAACGATAGTGTTGACTGCTGTATTTGCATACATTGTGTATGTTGGACGTCAATATAATGGTAGCATTTCTTTTGGACATGCAGATCTTGGAAAGAATGTGTTTGTGACATACGGATGTGGACTTGCAGGAACATTGATGTGGCTGATAGGATGCATTCTTTTGGCTGATACAAAGATTAATAAGGCTGGAGTAAAACTCTTGGAATGGACAAAATGGTTCGGCAGAAACAGTTTTAATGCTATGGCTATCCATAATCCTATTAAGGGTTTTGTTTGTGTGGTTGTTGGAATAGCATTGCATTGTGGCAGTGCGGCAGTAAGCGCAAACAGCTATTATTCTTTTATAGCTTTCTTACTGACACTTGTGATTACGGTAATTGGAATGGTGTTCATCAATTGGTTTAAAAGCAAAATATCAAGAAAAGAAAAATGAAGAAGATATTGATAACAGGTGCCAACAGTTTTGTTGGCACATCGATAGAGCGATGGTTGATGCGTGATCCGAATAATTATAAAGTGGACACGGTTGACACGATGAATGGTGTATGGAAACAGGCTGATTTCTCAAAGTATGACGCTGTGTTTCATGTGGCAGGTATTGCACATGTTGACCCAAAGCCTGAAATGGCTCCATTGTATTATAAGGTGAACCGTGACTTGACCATTGAGATTGCCAAGCACGCTAAGGAATGCGGAGTGAAGCAATTTGTGTTTATGTCGTCGCGAATTGTATATCATGCAAGTAAGTCGTTGAAGGGTGATGTGACTAAGCGTGACACAAAACCCAATCCGAATGACTTTTATGGCGACAGTAAGCTGCAAGCTGAGAATGGCTTGAATGAATTGGCTTGCGACACATTCAAAGTGGCTAACCTGCGTCCTTGCATGATATATGGTCCTAATTCCAAAGGAAACTTCTTGCGTTTGGGATGGCTCGCTACTAAAACTCCTATATTCCCTGCATGGCACAACAAACGCTCTATGTTGTTTATAGACAATTTGGCGGAATTTGTAAAGCAGGTAATAGATCGTGAACTTGGTGGCACGTTCTATCCGCAGAATGCAGAATTGGCTGATACTGTAGAGATTGTGAGATACTTTGCAAAGAAGTATAACCATAAGATTTGGATTAGCAGTTTGTTTAATCCTTTCGTTTGGATCGGTTCTTTCTTCCTGCCACAGTTGCCTAAGATGTTTGCAAGCAGCTACTACGAACCAGAGATGAGTAAGTATGACTTCGATTACCAAATAGTAAGTTTTGAGGATTCACTTAAAGGTTTGGAGATTTCGGATTCAAACAGAAAAATGAAGTAATGTCTCTGTTTCAAGAACTCATACTAATATCATTAGGGAAGCGAGATGGTTTCTCGCGAAGATTGACTGATAAGGACTGGACTTCCATTTATACGGAAGCCCAACGGCAGTCGCTTGTTGGAGTTTTATTGAAAGGTGTTGAAAAGGCCATTGCTTCAGGTGAAAACAAACCGAAATTCTTGATGCAATGGATTGCTCAGACCTTGACTTTGGAAAACAGAAATCGACAGTTAGATGCAAGGTGCAAAGACATTACGGACATCTTCAATGGTATAGGATTGCGAAGCTGTGTGCTGAAGGGACAAGGTGTTGCTATGCTTTATCCTAATCCCTTGCGACGCCAGAGTGGAGACATTGACTTGTGGGTGGAAGGAAACAGAGGCGATATCTACAAAACTCTTAAAGCAAGGTGGAAGGTTGGAGAAACTGTAATTCACCATGCTGACGTGGAGATATTCAAGGACACGCCTACAGAGATTCATTTTATACCGAGTTTTACATATAGTCCTTTCCTTTACCGCAAATACAAAAAGTTTTTCAAAAGGAGTGCAGACAGGCAGTTTGCCAACTATGACAAGACTGTAGGTTTTGCCTACCCTACGCCAGAATTCAATGCTGTGTATTCATTGATGCACATATTCCATCATGTGTTGCATGAAGGAATAGGATTACGACAATTGCTTGACTATTATTACATACTAAGGAGTCTAGATAAGGAGCAACGTGGGCAAGTGTTTGAGGAAATGAGAAATTTGGACTTGGCTAAATTTGCAGAGGCTGTGATGTATGTGGAACAGCAGATGTTTGGACTGGAACCAGAGTTCTTATTGTGCAAAGCTAATGAAAGATTAGGAAAACTGTTGCTGGCAGAGATAGAACTGGCTGGAAACTTTGGACAGTATGACAAGCGCAACCAACATGTGAACAGAAAGAGCAGAAAGGATGTGTATCTGCATAATGTAAAGAGAAACTTTGTGTTCTTTAAGTTTGCTCCAAGCGAAGTGTTGTGGGCACCCATATGGAAACCATGTCATTTTGTGTGGAGAAAGATAAAAGGTTATTCATGAAAATATTATTATACGATGATTTATAAAGCTATAAAACGTATTTTTGACTTTGTATGTGCCTTCCTTGGCATTGTGGGTACTTCACCGATTTGGATTGTTTCCATGATTCTAACAGAACTTAGTGACCCAGGACCTTTGTTCTACTTCGCCAATCGTGTGGGTAAGGACAACAAAAAGTTTAAGATGTGGAAGTTCCGCTCTATGCGTGTGGCAAGAGGGGCTAAAGAGACATCGCTGCGTCCTGACCAGGACCGTATATTCTGGTGGGGTAAGATTATGCGAAGACTGAAGATAGATGAGTTACCTCAGTTGATGAACATTCTGAATGGCACTATGTCGATTGTAGGTCCGCGTCCTGCTGCTGTTGATCAAGTTGACATTACACGTGGAGGTGCTAATGCTATTGCAGCTACTGTGCCTTGTGGTTTGACTTCGCAATCAAGTTTGTGGGATTATATCTTTGGTGACCAATTTCCAGATGAGGAAGAATATAATGAGAAAGTATTGCCCATCCGCTTGAAACTTGATGTGTATTACGTAAAGCACGCCTCGTTCTTTGGTGACATCAAACTGATTATCTGGACTGTCATTGCTATCCTATATACTGCTTGTGGAAAGTATCCGCAGTGGATGCATGATAGGTTGGTGGGCTACTCAAAAGATGTCTAAAAGCCGATCGTTATCAGATGGAATTTAAATAGCCTAACGAAAGGTTATATTAAGGCGCCATTATCACCATTATATTATGATATTAAACCAAGAACAACATACAATACTCCAATCTGTATTTATTAGCGCAGGACTATCTTTGGCAGCATTTGATGAGCGTTGGACAGATGATGAATATTATTTTAGTTATATAATGGATCCGTCAATACGCTTCACAATACATAGGTCAATTCAGGGTAAATCATTTGGTGATGTTTTCTGTAATCCATATACATATCAAAAAACAATGTATATGGGGTGCGAAGCATTTGATGACTGCCTCAAATTAGCAAGAGATTGGGCTGTTGTTTTAAAATATAAACTTTTGAAGAAGCCCTATTATCATAAGGTTTTTATCAGCCACTGTTCAAAGGACAAACCCATTATAGACGAATTTGTTGACAAGGTTCTGCGATTATCTTGCGGTTTCAAGACATCAGAAATAGTCTATACTTCTCGCGAAGATACCGGAGTTGGATTGGGCGATGGCATTCCACAATTCATAAAAGAGAATCTCCTCAGTTCAAGCTTAGTGCTATTCATGATCTCAGATAACTACAAGCAAAGTGAAGTCTGCTTGAACGAGATGGGAGCTGCATGGGCGCTTGAAAAGAAAATTGTTTCAGTTGTTCTTCCTCATTGTAGCTTTGATTCTTTGGGCTGGCTCACTTCGTTGGAAAAGGCGGTTAAAATGAATAGTAGTGAGGGGTTGGATATATTGTATTCTATGCTGGTACGAACTGGACAGAATGTGGCTGACTGGAATAGACAAAAAGAAGCATTCTTGAAGGTTTGTGGAGAGTGTGAAAAACAAATAGAAAAAGTTAACCGTGAAGAGAAAGCGCCTGTTTCTTCAAGTACTGAAGGGAGCATTAGAGTATTCGATGAGCATTTATATTTTCGTTGTAAGACAGAAGGTGAGTTTCAATACCAAGTGGATTTGCGTATAAGGGCCTTTGAGAATGTAACCCTAAGAAAGGTGTATTTAAAGAATCACAATGAGTTTATTGGAGATGTATCGAATGCAAGAAAAGATCTCAGCTTGGTGAAGTTTATACCAATGGGGACTCTAAATTTATCTGATATTCAAGTGGATAGAGCAGAAGAATTAATAAATAAAACTTTTGGTGAATTATCTAAAAATGTGCAAGATTTTCTTATTACAAAGGACTCTCAACAATCTATCTCATTTATTGGTGGTTTCGAGACGATTAGAGAATGTGATGGATATATGGATTTACCAATGAACCATTGGTCACTCTGTATTGAATATAATGTCAACGATTTGATTTGTATTCCGCTAAATGCTAACATTATTGCTAACGGAGTATATAACGATTTTTGGCATAATTAAAGTAGAGTGTCTATTATAATATTACAATTTGAGTATAATATATGATATGGATTTAAAGCTATTCTTCTCTTGGCAAATAGAAACTAACGATCAAGGTTTCAATAATAAGTATTTTTTGACCGAATGCATAAATAGCGCAATTAACCAGATTCAAGGGAAAGGAGATTTAAAGGGTGTAAAAATTGTATATGATGACGGATTGAGAAAGTCTCCAGGTACACCTGATGTGGCTCTTGAAATGTTTGAGAAAATAGACGAGTGCGATATCTTCATTGGGGATATGACTGTTGTTCAACATCTTGAAGAATGGTTGGATGAGTTTCGCAATAAAGAAGGAATCTATTTTCGTTATGTTCCTAATTCAAATGTGTTTGGCGAGTACAACAGAGCCTTGGGCAAAAGCAGTCTTTTCTATAAACAGGTTATCCTTCTAATGAATGAAGCGAATCGGTCTGTTTATGAAGATATAGCTGTTATACCATTTGATACAAGAGGAAGGCGATGGCCAATAACGTTCAATCTGCCCGACAACTCAGAAGAGAGCAAGAAAAAGGCAAAGGATGAACTTCTGAAGGTCCTTCCTGATGCAATAAGATTATCTGCATTAGCTGCCAGAGAGAATATATCCAATAAGTTTGATCCTTTTGTTGGTTGGTTCTTTCAACATAAGGATAACAATCTAAATTTGTCGCATATTAATGACGCACTTGTTGATAAATGTCGTGCATCCCTACTCGGAGAGGCCAAAGTTGTGCGTGTCATAGGTCCGGACGATAAGACGGGAATTGTGCACAAAGCATGTGACGAAAGCGAAGTTGCTAATAACTATCTCTATGTAGATGGGGAGGTCTACAATTTTGACGATTATAGAGATAAGCTGAAAAAGATTTTCAAGGATTATCCTTCTGCTATTGTTGTAATAGACAAGTGCTCAATAGAGGATATGAAGAAAGTTTTGAAAATCAAAAATACGTATAGGACCAACAATCGAATAATAGCTTTATCAGAGAATGAAGTGGAGGAATATATTTCAGATTCTTCGATGGTTTTGCTTGATGTTAGGGAGGATATAGATTCGGCTTTAAATCAAGCTTTATATGATTCTGGCGTAAAGAATTTAGTTGTCCAAAATCATATTAAGGATTTCTTTCAGAATGACTCTAAATTGGTTACATCAATAACAGATTCACTTAGAGGTAACGAAGAATTAGAAGATTTTGAACAGACAAAGTTGATTGCTCGTTTAGTAGATGCGGATCCAGGCTCTAATGAGCGAATTATTTTACAATCATTGTCTTTATTTAACTGTATCGGATGGAAAGATGAACGCGCTGGCGAGCTCGACGTAATAATTGGTAACAAATCAATAACTTCTATTGACGCCGATTTTGAAATTCTTAAGAATGAGTCGATTGCTATTATTAAGAAAAATATCAAACGTGGAATCATTTTAGAGAAAGGTAGAACAATATCTGTCCATCCAAAGGATTTAGCAATTCAGTTGCAACAAGAATGGTTGGAGACTGTTAATGGAGACCGGCTATTGTCCGCTTTATCTTCTGTGATTGAGTCAGGTAGTGGAGCCTCTTTGATAAGAGAGTTTAGGGACCGATTTAGATATTTAGGTCAAAGTGAGGAAGCTAAGGAAATAGTAAAGTCATTACTGAAAGTAGAAAGTAAGTTTGAAAGTCTTGAAGTATTAGATTCCAAAGAAGGGAGTATGCTAATAGAGAGTTTTGCAGAAGTAAACCCAGAGGTTGTTGCAGACTTTCTGACTCGAACGATTAACACCCAAACAACCGAGGAGCTATATGGGATATCAAAAGGTAGAAGGTACATAATCTGGACATTAGAGAAATTGTGTTTCAAACAAGATACTTTTTTTAGGGGAGCATCTTTAATGCTCAAATTTGCATTGGCAGAAAATGAAAGTATTTCTAATAATGCAACAGGTCAGTTTAAGAGACTATTCCCTGTAATGCTCCCTGCAACTGAAATATCATTGGAGGAGCGACTAAAGTTCCTCCAAGATGCTATTAAGGTTGAATCTTACAAAGCCATTATAATGGATACGATAAAAGTTGCATTACATACTCGTGATTTCATTTATATGGGTGGAGCAGAAACATTTGGTGACAACAAACTTAAGAACTATATGCCATCGAGAAGTGAATGCTTTGATTATATCAAGGGATGTCTTGACTTGGTAAAAGAAGAGGTCGAGGGGAACTCTGTGGCTGCAGAAAAAGGTTTGGACGCTATTGAAAGCAATTTTGCAGTATTGTGTGATTTTGGAGCTGCAGGAATTATACTACCAGTTGTAGACAGCATAGCAAGATCCAAATCTGATAATTGGGATAAATTACAGGAAAGTATGGCAAGATTTAAGGACCGAGTATGGTCGAATATTGATCCGGATAATAAGCGTTTATATGAGAACATTCTTTCCCGATTAACTAAAACAGACCCGATTTCCAAATTTAAGCGTGTAGAAAAAGAAGCATTCAATAATAGAAATTTTAAATATGGGTTAGAACTACGACGAGAAACATATAAGGAGTTGGCAAAGGAGTTCATAGAAAAAGGTTTAGTAACGAAGGATAATCTACGCGAACTAATTCATACAGACAATATTAGTTCTGATCCTTTTGGTGCAACTCTTGCTGAGGGTATGTCTGAGGAGGAACAAGTAAATTTCGTTAATACATATCTGGAAATACTCGCAGAGGTTGAAGATCTTCGCATTGATATACTATGTAATTTTGTGTCAGTATTGAAGGACGAGACATTTGAAGCATTATTGCCAAAGCTAATGAAGTCTCCTGTGTCTTCTACTACGTATGCGTGTATGGGGTTGCGAAATATCAAACCAAATAATCAGTTATTTGAAAACCTTAAACTTCTGATTAATGAGGGCAATGCTTCTGTCAGTGATTTTATCCAGTACTGGACAAGGATTCCTATTAATGATTTTACAATGGGAGATTTTGAATTGTTATTTAATTCTGTACGGAACTTTGATAACAGTCTGCCGGTAATATTAAAAATGTCTTCATTCTTATTTTACAATAAAAAGCCAGAATCATTACAGCCAATTTGTAGCATTGTAGAGAAGGCTCTTCTTGAATATGATGATGAGACAAAACCTTTGATCAACGTTGAAAGTGCGCTTCACGTTTCGTATAGGTTACTTGCAGATGGTTCCCATCATTTATTGGCGCAAAGAATCAATGATGAAATTTTGGCATATGCAAGGCAAACAGAAATTTATTTCACAGTTTCCTATGAGATTGAGGAAATTTATCATTTGCTAATGCTCAAGTATTTTGATGTAATCTGGCCATCACTTTCTGAAGCCCTACTTGCTTCGGACGAGCAGTTTATGACATATTACCATTTGAAAGGACTCTTGGGGACAGATATGGTTTCTGAATCTACACCAATACTTATGGTAGGTGGTCATTTCCAAGCTTTCTTAGACTGGTGTAACGAATATCCAGATGTCGCACCGGCTAGGTTGGCGAGTATGATACAAGTAGCTGATGGCGATACGTTTACACCTGAAGCAATGGCCCTAATCGACAACTATGCAGATAAACAATATGTTTTGAACGAGATTGGTTGCGGTCTTGATTCTTTTGCATCAGTTGGTTCTGTTGTACCATATTACGAAAGGCGGAAGAATATTTATTCGACACTCTTGGGACATCAAAATCCTGATGTGAGACAGTGGGCTCAATCTCAAGTTAATGCTTGTCAATATATGATTGAACGTGAGAGCAGTTTTGAAGAAGAAAAAATGTAATAAATAATTAAATCAGTTGAACGATATGAAATACCTTTTAGTAGTAGCACACCCCGATGATGAAGTTCTCGGAGCTGGTGCATCAATGTGGAAATGGTCGCATGAAGGCGACGAAGTTGACGTTGCCATTATGTGTACAGAGGCGAAAGCAAGAGCTTTTCGTCCTTCGGATGCGGAGTTGGAAGGTGATACAGATGCTGCCACCAACTATGTTGGCGTTAGTAAGAAGTATGAGGCGACTTTCCCAAATATTGAGATGAATACTGTGCCACATTTGAAATTGGTGCAGTTTATCGAGAGTGCTATTCGTGAAAGTGAACCTGATATTGTTATTACTCATCATCCTGCAGACACTAATAATGACCACTTGCAAACCTCAATGGCCTGTCAGGAGGCTATACGTTTGTTTCAGCGTCAGCCGACAGTGAAGCCTGTGAAAGAGTTCTGGTATATGGAAGTACCGTCATGCTCAGAATGGGCTATCAACGATGCTATGAATCTGTTCCGTCCTAACTGTTATGTTGAGGTAGGTCAGAATGGAATTCAGGCTAAGTGCAAGGCTCTTTCTATGTATCGTGGCGTAGTGCGTCCTTATCCTCATCCTCGAAGTGTAGAGTATATCACGGGGTTGGCAGCTATGCGCGGAAGCCAGTGGGGATGTAACTATGCAGAAGCATTCCAAGTCGTGTTGCGCAGATATTGAATAAAATGGAAATAATAAAGGCTATTTGGGCATTCTGCTTCTACCTCTTTGTTTCAAGAAGGGCGAAGCGGATGCCCAATAATTGAATATAATGGTATGGAAATAAATAAAGAATTACTCGATAATTTGTTTGAACAGGCAAAAGAGAATCCTCGTTTACGTCAGAATCTTGATTTGCGCACATCTACTAATGATAATTCGCAACGCATGCTGAATGCCCTGTTGCCAGGAACTGTTGTTCCTATCCACAGGCATCCACAAAGTACGGAGAATGTTTTTCTCCTGTGCGGTAAGATTGTGGAGGTTATCTGTGATGAAAACGGAAACAAGATAGAGCGTATTCTTCTTGATCCTACCGTTGGTAATTATGGTTGTGTTGTACCACAAGGTGCATGGCATACTGTAGAAATATTGGAACCATCGGTTATATATGAAGCTAAGGATGGGAAATATGGTGAGGATGGTAGTGAAACGTTTGATGCTTTCAAAGTAAAGGAAGCATAAAACAAGAATCAGGCTTCAGCTACATTCTCCAACTGTCTTGGCGATTTGAAAAAGAACATTGAGTATCTGATTGGCATGGAACACCAGTCGGGAAGCATGGATGTCATTACTCCGCTTTATGTGTCGCGGATGCTAAATGTGCCGTTGGAAGAGGTCGAGAAGGTGATAAAAGAGTTAAAATAACGTTGAATGAATGTGATAAATGTTCCAATGATAAACAAGAAAGAATCTTTGGCTTCATTGTAAATCAAATAATCTAACCTCAAACATGATGAACAAGAAGTAATACAAGAGTACTTACAAGTAAGTATTATGAAATAATAATTCTATATGACTCAAAGATTTTATATAAAGTGCCCTTCATGTGGTCACATATACCAGATAAAAATGCAGATGGATCAGAATGTTCACCTCTTTGACTGGCCAATAGTGATAGAATGCAAGGAGTGTGGAGATATAATAAGAGGCGTTTATAATAGGAATGGACTTAGTATAAAACAACTTTCTCATGAGCAATTCACCGACCATTCTATTGTGACGACAATGGTTGGATACTCTTCATCTTTGCCTGTTGTTGATTCCATATATATGAAAGATGGTGATGGCTTGGATTCTATGGCTTTATTTTCGCCATACATGAATCTTTTAGGAAATTTCACAAGTGAAGAACTAGCGAAGTTCGATGGGTTTCTCGTAAAGTTACAAAAAGAGGTCTTGCCATATAGAGAAGGAATGCTTGGATTATTGCCAATGATTAAAAAGAATAATATAAAAGCTTACTGCAATAAGTTTACTACGTTATTCGGCAAAAAAATAGAATTGGGAAATATGGGAGATGTATATGCTCACTATATGAGTATTCTATATAAGAACTACTTATGCTTAAGAACTTTTCATTATAGTATGAATGAATGTAGACAATACATTGGTCCATTATTTAAATTCATTGACCAAACGAATTTGAATGATCTCAAATTATCTCTTAATTCTGCAGGAATCATGTCAGAGTGGAATAAAAATGAAGCACTTCCTGACTTAATACAGATTTACTTTACACGGTTTTA
>ULMG01013804.1_pt1 | contig 17054 bp, 13 predicted proteins | sample 1951601 | NCBI WGS metagenome assembly ULMG01 (sample SAMEA4835545, study PRJEB28245) | human gut metagenome | biome: gut microbiome; material: fecal sample | place: Denmark | collected 2008
CTTTGCTACCTTCTGATCCTTGAGGATAAGCATATCAACATAGCTCTGGAGAGTTGACTGCATCTCGTCTACCTTATCCTGCTCCGTGATGTTGTAATCCCTGTGAGACGGGATGTAGGAAAGGAGATAATCGAAGATGTAGGTGTTATAGATTTCATCGTAGTTTGTATAAAGTGATGAATCAAGAGCCTTAACCTCTGCGATGAGTGCGTCAAGCTTTGTGTAATCAGCCGGCTTATAAGTGAACTTATAGTTGTTTACGCTGTTTACATAATCGTTAACAGTGCTCTGCTTGTCGATCGTGAGTGTACGGTCAAAGCCGTTAACAAGTGTATTGAAGCCTGCAACAGAATCATCTGTGTAAAGGTTCTTTGCGATCTCTGTATTCTTTGCTTCAATAGCTGCATCGAGTGCGGTATAATCGGCGTTCTTGTACTCAAATACAAACTCATCGATTGCCTTTGCATAGCCGTCAACTGTTGCCTGATCCTCTATTGAGAGGTTCCAGTTGATTGAAGCGATAAGCTCATCATAAGCTGTGAGTGAAGCAATCTTGTACATGCCGGATTTATAAAGCTCATCCTTAGCCTCTTTTGCTGCTCTGACTGCCGAATAATCAGCGTCCTTAAGCTTGAGAGCCTTGATTGCTGCATCGAGAGCCGAAACAAGAACCTCAAACTCTGTCTGGTTTCTGATGGAGTTCTTTGTAAGCTTGAAGCTGTCTGCCGCTGCAAGAGCATCGGTATAAAGCTTCACGGAAGCATCTGTGTAGTTGTCGATCTTCTCGGGAACGCCTTCAAGTGCCTTATTGTAGCTTGTGAGATCAAGCGGCTTATCTGTCAAACGAGAAACTGCATCATCAATTGCGGTTGCATAGCCGTCAACTGTTGCCTGCTCAGCCTTCGGGAGGCCTTCAACAACATTTGCGATTGCAGCCTTAACTGCATTAATGCTTTCGTCTGTGTAGTTAGTATCCTTGATAGCTTCCTCGGCCTTTGCCTTAGCTTCCTTTACCTTTGTGTAGTCGGCAAGGTCAAGCTCAAGAGCCTCTCTTGCAGCCTTAATGGCATCTGCAAAAGCGTCAACCTCTGCCTGATGGTTGATATCAAGATTATAGTTTATACCTGCAAGAACATTTCTGAGATTGTCAACAGAGGTCTGAGTATAAGGTGTGAGGTCTTTGGGAATAAGATCCTTCTCAGCCTCTACCTTAGAGTAATCTGCACTCTTATATTTAAGACCTGCGATTGCAGTCTCGATATCCCTTACGTATCCGTCTACTGTATCCTGATTTTCTGTTGTGAGTGACTCATCAACAGCAAGCTTAGCGGCCAAAACCTCTGCGGCCGACTCGTCGGTATAAACGCCATTTTCAAAGTCTGCCGGAATCTTATCCAATGCAGCTCTGACTGCCGAATAATCAGCGGCGTTCGGCGTAAGCTTCAGAAGAGCATTGTTGATTGCAGTTGCATAACCGTTAACAGTCTCCTGATATCTGATATCAAGACCCTTCTGATAATTTGTTGTTGCGATGAGAGCGTCATATGACTCCTTGGTGTAGTATGAATATCCGTTATGAGCTGTTGCGAAAGCAGCCTGGATTTTCTTAGCTTCTTCAACATTCTTCATTGCCGCATCAACAGCACTGTAGTCTGCCGGCTTATACTGAAGATTGTTCATAGCTTCACGAATTGCAATTACATAACCGTCAACCGTTGTCTGCTGGCTTGCCGGGAGATTCCAGTTAACTGAATTAATGGTATTTGCTACGTTAAGGACAGAGGCATCTGTATAAAGTGACTTATCCATAGCATTCCACTCGGTAATGATTGCTCTGACTGCCGTATAGTCTGCACCGATTTCTTTAAGAGCCTTAATAGCTGCATTGATGGCATCTGCAAAGCCGTCAATTCTACTTTGCTCTTTAGCTGTAAGGTTATACACAACAGCGTTGATAGCGTCCTGAAGATTCTTCCATGAATCAGCTGTGTACATGCTTTCGTCAAACTCATTTGTAGCGTCAATAGCGGCATATACCTTTGAATAATCACCGTCTGCGGGAACAAGAGCCCTCTGTGCATTAACAAGTGCATCCTTGAGGTTATTAATTGTTTCCTGCTGCTTAATGTTATAAGCCGGATCAGCTTCCATTGCTTCCTGTGCAGCATTGAGAGCCTCAATAAACGGTGCCCAGGATTCCGGAGTGTACCAGCTTTCCTGTTCGCCATTTGCTGACTCTATCGCTGCCTCAAGAGCGGTAAGATCAGCATTCTTATATTTAAGTCTGTTGAGTGCGTTTTCGAGGTTCGTTGCCATATCGTCAACGTCTTCCTGCTGCTTCCAGTTCTTATCCCACTCGATTGCGTTATAAGCCGCCTGTACTGCTCTCCATGAAAGATCGGTGTAATAGTCCTTCTCGGGAAGTACCGCATTGTATCGTTTAACCAGCTCGTTGACTGCAGTATAGTTAGCCGGAGCAAGAACAAGATTTTTAATTGCATTATCAATGCTTCTTGCATAAGAATTAACAAGTTCCTGCTGCTCGACCGTGAGTGTGTAATCGACCGAATTTACAGTGTCACGAAGAACCTGCCATGATTCGGCTGTGTAATGTTCGGGATTGAGACCCTCGTAGATTGTAACCATGTCATTGACCTCGGTATAATCTGCCGGGTTCTTCTCAAGCTTGCTGATAGCAACACGGAGATCCTCAACGAGAGAATCAAGGTATGTCTGGCAGAATACGCTGATGCCGTCAGTGATGTTGGAAACAGCGGGCTGAACTCTTGACCATGATGCATCTGTATAAATAGAAGCGTTAAGCTGCTTAACCTGTGCCTTAACTGCATCTGCCTCTGTGTAATCGGCTGTAGCAACCTTAAGAGCTGCAACGGCAGATCTCAAAGCCTCTGTTGCGGCGTCAATCTTCTTTTGATCTGTATCCGGATCATTGAGAACAAACTGAGCATTTCTCATTGCTGCGAGGTACTGATCCCAACCCTCCGAATAGAACCATGAGTTCGGGCTGTTGCCTATCTCTGACTCAGAAGCCATGAGCTTGGTCGGAGTATAAAGTCTGTAAAGATCCTGAATCTGTGAACGGAGGCTGGACTTATCGTATGTAACGATGTTGAGATTGATACCTGAACGAATTCTTGAAACGTGCTTATATGTATCACCGAAAGAAACAACGATTGTGTAATCTACACTTTTATTTCCGTTATCAAGTGCTGTTGCATTCTTTTCATAGGTTGTACCCGTAAACGGAATGGTGATCGTTCCGCCTGCAACTGTGTCATATTCCTTTGTACTCTCATTATACTCGGCAGGCTTGACGGGAACAAGCTGTGCTTCTGCGGTATTGCTACTTGCTTCATTTCCGTCAAATGTAGATGCACCCGTGAGGAGCTTAAACTCCTTGATACCATAATCGGAATATTTGTCTGTTCTGTTGAGGAAGTCAGTGATTGTAAATCTGAGGTTATAGTTGCTCAGAGCAACCATACTTCTGTCAACATACGCCACCGTAACAGGACGGTTTAAGTCATTGGCTGTATTGGCATTCTGAGTTCCGCCTACCGATTTGTCGTTAAATCTAATTTGACCGTAGCCTGCCGCTGTACCGCTGACTGTGGTAAAGCTGCTGGTATTGAAATCCCAATATCCTCTTGACCAGCCGGTCTGAGTTGTATCGACATATGTACCGAAAGTATTTGCACCTACTATACGAGCGGTATATTCAACCTTTTCTTTATTGGTACAGTTATGATCAAAAAACTGATTCTGACGGTAACGGTAAGCCGAGATACCGCCGGGCTGAGCAACGTTCTCAACCGCACTTGTGGTATAAGCGGTATAGGTCTTTGTTACGACCTTGCCGTTTGCATCGGTGTACTCGTATGTATAGCCGACTTCAAAGTTGAGCTGCTTTACGGAAATGCTGGAGCCCGCAACCTTCCAAGAATAGGTGTAAACACCGTCCGCATATGCACCTGCCGATGCTGCGGTGAAGGTAAGGTTTGCATTTGAACATGTGATTGTCGGGTTAGCTTTCAAAGCCTTGTCTGTTGTGAAAACTACCATCGGATCCTGCGGAGTTTCACCTGCATAGAAGGCGTCTGCCTTGTCGCCGGTAAGCTCAGGCAAGCCTGAAGCCGTGGCCTTGACAATAGTTGTGCCGGCAGCCTGTGAATTTGCTGCGCTGGCCGTACGAATGACTGCCGTTGAGCTGATTGTTATCTCGGGTCTCTCAAGGAAACTCTTGCTAAGCTCAATCGACGAAGTGCTGATCTCATCATCTGAAACAGCACCGGCTGTGCCGATCAATCCTGCCGGAACCATGGTAAGAACCATCAGGATAGCCAGCAACACGCTGAGAATACGTCTGCTTTTAGCCATTAATATTCCTCCCAAAAATTAGTGCTATACATAGTGCAGTCAACTCCACACTTATATACATTATCATTATACTTTTAATTTTGGCAAAAGTCAACCATATAAGCTCACAATGCATTCTATTTTTACATTTTAAACAATGGACAGCTGATTTTTTTATATAAATATACAAATCATTGCGTTATCAAATAAACATTCACAACATAAGAATTATAACGGACGGTGATTATTATGATAGCTGAATTGCTTATAAGAACAATATCAAATCTTTTCGTTTTTGCACTTCATCTTTCAGGCTCAGGCTCATTCCCGCCTCCCCTTTCCGCCAAGAGAGAAAGAGAATGCCTTGAAGCAATGAAAAACGGCGATTTAAACGCAAAAAACGAGCTTATCGAGCACAATCTCAGACTGGTTGCGCATATCATAAAAAAATACTATTCGAGCAGCGTTCAGCAGGACGACCTGATTTCAATCGGTACAATCGGGCTTATTAAAGCTATAAACACCTTTGACACCGATAAGGGCACACGCCTTGCCACCTATGCTGCAAGATGTATCGAGAACGAAATTCTAATGCAGTTCAGAGCTCAGAAAAAAACGGCTCAGGACATTTCTGTCAATGAACCGATTGATACCGACAGCGAAGGAAATCCGCTGACTCTAATGGATATTATCTCCACCGAGGACGAAATCGTTGAGGATATTTACAAAATGACAATGCTCAAAAAGCTCTCAACCGAGGTTGGCAAAATCAAAGACCCGAGGGAGAAATCAATTATAATGATGCGCTACGGCCTTGACGGCATGCGTCCCATGACGCAGCTTGAGGTTTCAAAAAAGCTGAATATTTCACGGTCATACGTTTCGAGAATCGAGAAAAAAGCATTGAAAGAATTGCGAAAAGCACTGGAGTAAACCGTGGTAAGGCTCGGAAAGCTTCTGCAACTTTTCTAACGAACAAAATAATAAAACCGTACTTCAAAGAAATAAACGAAGAAAATCACGTTACCTTTTCATATATATAATACACTGCGTTTAACGGTGCAGGCAAAAGATAACCGATTGTTTTGAAATTTTCTTTTATATTTTTCGGAGAGGAAAACTTTTTTCCGCCGAGTGAAAAGAATATTTCTTCATTTTCTCTTTCGGCGACGATTTTCGCCGTTTTGATTCCTGTTGCCATATATTCGGTATTGATTTTTGACACGGCAATGCCCGACGCAACAAGTGTTACCGCCGTAATGATTGCCGTCACGCCGATAAAGGCGTCTGTTATTCTCGCAAATTGAGTTTTGTAGCTTTTCATTTGATTTTTCCTTTCATTATTTTGATATTATAATTGGTTAATATTTTATATTTAATCAAAATTTTCAGAATAAAACACTCCTCTTTGAAAATAATAAGTCAAAAAGGAGTGTAGTTTTATGCCAGAAATATCTCTGCCGCAAAAAGTTTTTTTCGGCGATGAATCCATACAAAAATTTGCTCAGTCATGCTATGAAAACATATTGATTCTTTCCGATGCCGAAACAGTTAAGCAAACCGAATCTCTCGGATATATTCAGGATATGCTCGGCAAAAAAACGCCGAATATCAAGCTTTTGGTCTCAAAGATTTTTGATGAGCTTTATGAAAAATCAATTAAATATATTTCCGAAACCGACCCCGACAGGATCATAGCCGTCGGCAGTGCATGGCTCATTGATGCCGCCATGTTTATTTCATATCAAAGCGGCATTGATTTTGCCGCCGTGCCGTATTTTTCCTCATGCTCAATGACCGATTTCCCCGAGGCCGACTACCGCACCTACCGTCTTTCCCCCGTTGAAGTTGTGCTTGATCCCGACCTTGCCATGCAGATAACCTCGGGCACGATTGCATACGATGCGATGTCCTGCCTTGCCTATGCGACCGACGCCATAGCTTCATGTAACAATTACGTTATCGCCTCACTCGCTCTTTCAAGTGCAGCAAACATCATCAACCATGCCGTCGGTGCATACAGGGGAAATTTCAAATCAATCGCACGCTTGCAATATGCTATGTATTGCGCAGTCTTGGCTTACGGAAATTCGTCGAACTGCGGCAGCTCAACGCTTGACGAGATTACATCCTTCTTTGCAAAGCTCGGCGTAAAGAAACAAACAGCTGCGGCAATTTGCCTGCCCGATTATCTTGAACAAAACCGCTGTGACGCTCTCGGCGATATTGCTCGACGGGTCGGCCTTTTCCGCTCCGGCGAGGACATTTCTTTTTCGATTGACAGACTCATCGAAAGAATACGACGGATTCAGGCATCATTGAACATTCCGAGAAGTATTAATGCAATTTGCTCGGACACGGAGCTTTACTCGGCATTCTGCGAAAACACTCATCTGCCCTCGGAGCTTCTTGACACCTGCTTTTACGGAAGCTTCAAATTCATGAAGCTTTAATGCAGTACCGCACGCTTTTCCTTAAACAAAGGTCGCTTTTTCGATTTCCTTTTTTAATGAAGCAATGATTTTCTTTTCAAGTCTCGAAATATAGCTTTGGGAAATTCCGAGAAGATCCGCAACCTCCTTCTGCGTGTGTTCCCTTTGACCGTTCAGCCCGAAGCGCATTGACATTATCGTTCTTTCCCGCTCTCCCATTGAGTTTATCGTTCTAAGCAAAATACTTTTTTCATCCTCAAGCTCGATATCACGATTAATAAGATCGGGATCACTGCCGAGAATATCCGAGAGCAACAATTCATTTCCGTCCCAGTCAACATTTAGCGGCTCGTCAATCGAAATCTCGTTGCGCTGAGAGCCTGTTTTGCGAAGATGCATTAATATCTCATTTTCAATACAGCGTGAAGCGTATGTCGCAAGCTTAATATTTTTCTCCGGACAAAAGGTGTTAACCGCCTTGATAAGGCCTATCGTTCCTATTGAAACAAGGTCCTCAATGCCGACGCCCGAGCTTTCAAATTTTTTTGCTATGTATACCACAAGTCTCAAATTGTGAACTATCAGCTTTTCTCGAACGCTGTCGTTTCCTTTTAATATTTCCTCCATTACGGCCTGCTCCTCCTGCTTTGACAGCGGCGGCGGAAGCGTTTCGGGGCCGTTTACATAATGCACTGTGTTTTCCTGTTTCAGCCGAAGCAGGAGCTTTTTTATTTTTTCTATTATCTTCATGGTCATTCACTCCGTCAAACAGTTTTGGATTAAAAATAAAATCAAATTCACCGCCGCCGAGCCGATTTTTCGTCACGGCGATATAAACTTCATCTGTTTTTATTCTTCCGTTGATTGAAACGACCTCTGCACTTTTCGGCCTGAAAGACGGCAGAACACCGATATCGGAAACCGTCCTGCAAACAATCAGCCGCAAATTTGAAGCATCCGAGCATCCCGAAGGGTTTTCATAATAATCAATCACGCTCTGCGGCATAACTCCGAGCAGAGTGTCATATTCGCCGACAACCACCGGATAACCGCTGAAGCTTTCAACAAGCGAATTTCCGGTGTCGCAAAGTGCCACTCCGGATATCATGCGTTCGCCATTCGTAACATTCAGCGTATATACGGAATTGATCGGTGCTTTTCTTGCAATCAGACGTGAAATCAGACTGACAATCGCAAAGCATGCAACCGTTGATATCGCCAGCACAGACAGGTCTATATCAAAATAAACCGTTCCGTTGTTGTATATCATTCCGACCGGTGCAACAGTCACCCAGATAACGAGCATGATTCCGCCGAAAGCAAAAGTCACTGCAAAAAATGTAAAAAAGCAGCGTAAAAATCGACGTATATTGCGATAACCGAACGAGGCAAGCACTATCGCCGCACTCACAGCTATTCTCATCGGCAGCTCGATATAAATCGGAATTTCCGGCAGGAAAATTACCAAGCCGTAAACACTTCCTATCGCCGCCCCTGCGAGCAAACGAAGGTTGGAAATCCTGTTTTTCAAAATCAGCGACGAGCAAAGCAGCAAAGCGTAATTCACAAACAAATTCACCACGACCAGCACATCGGCATAGACTGTCATCCTCACCACCTCAGGTAAATTATATTCCGTATCTACCGATTTTTTTGTCACAAAAACTGTTTACAGAAAAATAAATCGCACCCACAAAACAAGGTGCGATTTATCTATACTATTTATATAAAACTTTTTTGCATATTATATGTGCAAGCGGATAAAGCTTCTTTTTAATAAAGAATGTAGCCCACCAATCAAGCGATTTCGACTTAAATTCGTTGATATCGTAATCATCAAAGGATTTTCTTATCATAGGCAAATTTCCGATTCTTTTTAGAATTTTATACTTTCCGTCAACACTATTGAGATATAAATTGGAAAGAAGAGTCGGCAAATTGGTTTTAATTGTAAACTCGGCTATGTCCTTGTAAAACAAAACGTTTCCATCGGAATAATCCTTGTAATATTTCTGTTTCAATTCCCATTGTCGTTCCATAACGGCATCGTAATTTTCAATGTATTTTTTTCGCTGCAAGCTGTCCTGTCTCACTCTGTAGGAATATCCGGGAATATCGGCCGCCATGAATCTCTCGGCTTTCAAAAAAGCAAGCGTATTAAACGGCGGATCCTCAAGCATTCTCAATGACGAATCAAATGAAATGTTATTATCAATTAAAAAAGCTCTTTTATATATATTTCGCCATGCAAAAATTACACTTCTGTCACTGCTGGAACGTACAATGTATTTCATTATTTCTTTGTGTCCAATTACCTTTCCGTATTCAAAAACAGAATCTGATTTATACGGTCCGTCTTTTCCGTCACGAAAAAACATGAAGGGCATTTGCAAAATATCAACGTTATTTTTTTCAGCCGTTTCATAGATTTCATTTACGCAATCTCCGAAAAAAAGATCATCGCTGTCAAAAAACCATATGTAATCGCCCGATGCTATTTTCAAGCCGTCATTCCTTGCGGCGGCTGGACCCGCATTTTTTTTGTGTATAACCTTTATTATATCCGGATATCTTTCCGCATACTCGTCGCATATGTAAGGGCAGTTATCCGGTGAAGCGTCGTCAACGAGAATAATTTCATAATCATCGAATGTCTGTGCAAGGATTGACTCAATACACTCTTTTATGTATTTTTCTACATTATATACCGGAACTATATAGCTAAGCTTCATAACGATATCCTCCTACACAGATTATTAATATTCTACAATACTTCGCAATTTTTTTCAATGAAATATTTGTCTTTTTTCTCTAAAAAAGCGGCGACAAATTGTACAAAATTACCATTGCTTTTTTATTTAGAAGTGCTATAATGTGTGAATGAATTAACAAGCATAATGAGGTGAGAAAATGAAAGAGATGCTTCGTGTGATCCTTGATATGGATAAGCAGGCCTGTGAGCGTGTTAAAGAGGCCGAAGCATATCGCGACAAGGAAATCGCCGAACTGAGCGAAAAGAAAACCCGTATTACCGAGGAAGAAAATCAAAAAGCTCTTGATTTTGCTCTGAAAAAGAGTCAAAAGCAGCGTACAGAGGGCGATGCTTATCTAAAAAAGGTAAGCGAGAAAAATCAAAAAATCCTTGACAATATGGAGAACCTCTATAAAGAGAATGCAGACAAATGGGTAAATGAAATTTTTGAAAACGTTACAAAGAATTGACATGCAATCGGTAATCCCGGTTGTTTTGTGATATTGTGATCGTTTATCACTGCGGGAGGTGAACGTAATGGCGGTTTCATACGCCGACAACGCTGTTATGGCAAAGGCGCATGCGATGTACGGCAAGAGGCTGACAAAAGAGAATTACAACGATATGCTCAACTGCAAATCGCTTAATGAGCTTGCGAACTATCTTAAAACAAGAACTTATTTCCGCTCGGACTTTGACGCCCTACCGACGAATATCGACTCGGCGCAGATTGAGGAAATCCTCAAAATAAGTCTTTTGAAGAAATGCGAAAAGCTTTGCAAATACCAGCTTTCGGCAGGTGAAAATTTTTACCGTTACTTTGTTGTTCAAAATGACATCAGGCAGCTTATGACAATGATACAGCTGCTGATAATCGGCAAGCCTGAAAAATATCTTTCTTCCCTGCCGCCGTTTTTCAACAGCAAAACCGATATAGATCTTTATGATCTGGCAAAGGTTCGAAGCTATTCGGAGCTGCTCGGGGTTTTGGAACACACGGATTACAAAAAGATCCTCGAAAGATATCGTGATAACTATTCCGATGACGGAATGTTTATTCTGATTGAAAATGACCTTAATAAATACAGATTCTCTTTTCTTGTCAAGTCTATCAAGCTTTCAAAAGACCGGCGCAAGAAAAAAGAGATCTACGAAACGGTTAACTACAGACTGGATATGTATACTCTTACAAGAGCCTACAGACTTTTAAATTTCGGCAGTCCAAACAAAATGTTCATCCGTGACTTTGGCGTTCAGAACTGTACGAATTTCAGCGAAAAGGATTTGGCTGCGATATCCGAAGCCAAGAATGCAACGGACATTGTAAAAATAATCCCCAATACTTATTATAAAAAGGATTTCTCAAAGGTTGACTTCAAATATATCGAAAATGCAACCCGAGAAATGCTTATCGGGCAGCAGCTCAAGGGCTTTCGTTATTATACGAACCCGACGGCAGTTATGCTTTGTTACCTTTTCCTTGCCGAAAACGAGGTGCGAAACATTATCCACATCGTTGAGGCGATAAAATACAATATCCCTGCGGATAAAGCACGTTCCGTTCTTATCGGAACAGAAAGTTAGGAGGCTGTGTTTTGGCAATAGAAAAAATGAAACTCGTCAGGACTTACGGTCTTATGGATCACCTTAATGAGTTTATAACATCCTGCTGTATCAGCGGCGATTTTCATCCGGAAAACGCAATGGATTACATCTCCGACTCGCTCGGATTTGTACCTCTGAACGAGGAAAACCCATATTCTTCTTCCATTCAAAAGATAGAAGAAATTGCTTCAATCGCAGGCGTCACACTCAAGGACACCTTTAAGGGCGACGAAATCATAGTTGATTCAAACGAATTTGACTATATTGACACCCTTAAAGAAAAGCTTTCGGAAAGCTTCGCAAAAAGAACCGAAATTTCCGACAAGCTCAAGGAGGTTGAAGCGTCGGCAGAGCAATTCAATCATTTTATCGGAATTGACGTTCCGATCGAAGAGCTTCTTTCCTGCGAATTTTTGAAGGTTAGATTCGGTAGCATTCCAAAAGATTGCTACCCTAAACTTAAGGCTTATGAAAACAACAACCTTTTCGTTTTTCTCGAATCATCGGTTGACGAAAAGAGCCATTGGGGTCTTTATTCCGCCCCGAGAGCGCAGATTGACGAGGTTGACAGAATCTTCGCTTCGCTCTATTTTGACAGAATTCACATTCCGTTCTCAACCGGTACGCCGAAAGAAATTCTTTCCAAGCTCAATGAAGAAAAGGAAAAGCTTACGGCCGAGCTTAACAAGATTGATACGGAAATCGCAGATTTCTGGGCGGAGAATTCCGAGCATTGCGAACAGGTTCACGCCTACCTTGAGGTCGCAAGTCTTGCCTTTGATCTCAGACGCTATGCGGCAAAGGATTCGCATTCAGACTATTTTATATTTGTCGGCTGGATTCCGAAATCAAGCTACAATCGATTTAAACAGAATATTGAAAAAATTGACGGTGTTACGTTTGAGGACGCCGATCCCGAACAGGAAAAGCGCAGCAGCCCTCCGGTCAAGCTCAAAAACAAAAAGCCTTTCCGTCCGTTTGAGATGTTCGTTGAAATGTACGGACTTCCCTCCTACGGCGGAGTTGATATCACACCTTTTGTTGCAATCACCTATTCATTGCTTTTCGGCATTATGTTTGCCGATTTGGGTCAAGGACTTGTGCTTGCAATCGGCGGATATCTTTTCTATAGGATTAAGGGTGCAAAGCTTGCAAAAATTCTTGTTCCCTGCGGCATAAGTTCGGCATTCTTCGGACTGCTTGTCGGATCCGTGTTCGGCTATGAAGAGCTTCTTGATCCGCTCTATCACGCAATCGGACTGCCCGGCAAACCGCTTTCCGTCATGGATTCCATAAACACCGTTTTGATTCTTGCAATCGGCATAGGTGTTGCACTTGTTGTGATCTCCATGGGTCTGAACGTTTTCTGCTCGATAAAGAACAAAAAAATCGGCGAAGCATTGTTCAGTACCAACGGCGTTGTGGGCATAATTCTTTATGCAACGCTTGTTTGCGCAGTCGTCGGCTTCATGGCAGGCAAAACGGTACTTCCGACCGGCGTTGTCGTAATCGTCGCAGTTGTTTGCATACTGCTTCTCTTCTTCCAGGAGGTTCTTATCGGAATGGTGGACAAGAAAGAGAACTATATGCCCGAGAAATGGTCAGACTACATCATGCAGAACTTCTTTGAGGTTATCGAATATATCCTGACCTATTTCAGCAACACCGTTTCATTCCTCAGAGTCGGTGCATTCGTTCTTGTCCATGCCGGCATGATGATGGTTTTCTCATCACTGGCAGGCGACGAATATTCCGTCGGAGGCATCATCTCGATGATATTCGGTAACGTCATAGTTATCGCACTTGAAGGACTTCTGACGGGTATTCAGGTATTGAGACTTGAATTCTACGAGATGTTCAGCCGATTCTACGCAGGCGATGGCAAGCCGTTCAACAGCGTCGGCACAAGAAAAAACAGAAGCGTATTTTTCAGCATAAAAAACGCTTTCAAGCCCTCAAAGGCAGAGGACAACGAAAACGTAGTTATAACAGTTAAAAAATAATTTTCGGAGGTAATAACCATGTCATTGTTTTATGTTCTTATCGCAGTACTCCCCATCGCCGCCCTCACGGCACTTTTCGCATATTCCTTTAACCGCAAGTCAAAAGGCGTTTCCGGCAAAAAGGTTCTCGCCAGAAACCTTATCGCTTTCGCAGTAATCGCAATCACGGTTTGCGCCGTTACCTTCTCCGTATCGGCTGCCAACGGGGATAAAACGAACGAGGCTGCAACAACCTCTCAAAGCGAAGAAGCAACAGCAGCAACATCCGATTCCGATAACGGCAAGGGTCTCGGACTTCTTGCAGCCGCTATCGTTACAGGTCTTTCCGGCGTCGGCGGTGGTATCGCCGTTGCAGCAGGTGCTCCGGCAGCTATCGCAGCAACAAGTGAGGATGCCAAGGCATTCGGTAAAGCTCTTATCTTTGTTGCCCTCGGTGAATCAATCGCCCTTTACGGCGTTGTTATTTCAATTCTTATCCTTAACAAGATCTAAGGTGAGATTATGCGTCTTTATCTGATTTGTGACAATGAGGACACGGCTCTCGGCATGCGCCTTGCAGGAATTGAAGGTGCTGTAACCGAAAGCAAGGATGAGGTTCGTGAGCTTTTTGAAAAAACAGCTCAGGATTCCGACATCGGCATAATCCTCATCAATCAAACGCTTGTATCCCTCTGCTCGGATGAAATCAGTGCGTTTCGCAAGGCACACTCGCTGCCGCTGATAATAGAAATTCCGGACAGACACTCGGACGGTACAAGCAACTCGATCGCCGACTATGTAAGCGAAGCGATCGGAATTAAAATATAATTACCGAAACTCCAAAAGGAGGAGTAATTTTGAACAGCAACTTGAACAAAACAGAACGTTTTCTCAAGGCAATAAATTCGGACGCCGATGCACGCTGCGATAAAATCAAACAGGACGTTGATGAATACATCGAGAACGAGATTAAAAAAACTCGCCGTCTTGCCCGCCAGAATGTACGTCCTGTCAGAAGCAGTGAGTTTGACCGTCTTAACGAAGAAATCAATGCCGAGCTGTCCGAAACCGAGACAAAGGAAATCGAGAAGCTTGTTGCTCGCCGCAGTGAAATAACCGATGAGGTTTTCGCTCAAGCGGTTGAAAAAATCAAGGCTTTTGCAAATAGCGACAGCTATCATGATTTTCTCATGAACAGCGTATCAAATATTAAGGCTGCAATCGGCGACGACGCAATTATCGTTCTCAATCTCAACGACAAACCGTTTGAAACCGAAATCAAGGCTTTAGGCAATGAGGTCAAATATGACGAATTCATAAAGCTCGGCGGCTGCAAGGGCGAAAATCTTCGCACGGCAATGACTGCCGACGATACGCTTGATGCACGCCTTGAAACGGAAAAGCAGAAATTCTACAGCTACTCCGGCTTATCCTTATCTCTTTGACAGAAGGAGCAAACATAATGGAAAATGTTATATATTCGATAAACGGTCCTGTTGTTTCTGTTAAAGGAAAGACCGACCTGCAAATGACCGAAATGGTATTTGTCGGAAATCAGCGCCTTATCGGCGAGGTCATCAAAATCGACAGCGACAAGACTGTTATTCAGGTCTATGAGGAAACCTCCGGACTCAAACCCGGCGATCCTGTTTTCCCGACAGGCTCTCCCCTTTGCATCACTCTCGGACCGGGAATTCTCAGCAATATTTTCGACGGAATTGAAAATCCGCTCAACGATATTGCCGCAAGTGCAGGCTCGTTTATTCCGAGAGGTCTGCACCCCTCATCGCTTAACGAGGAGACCGAATGGGACGTTACAATCACGGTTAAGAAGGGTGACAAGCTCAAAGGCGGTGCAGTTTATGCAACAACTCCCGAGAAAGCCCTTATTCATAAAATTATGGTTCCGCCCGAGCTTAGCGGCGAAGTTGTCGAAGTTAAGCCTGACGGAAAATACAGGGTTAACGACACTGTAATCATATTAAAAGACGAACTCGGCAGGCTTCATGAGCTTTCGTTGTGCCGCAAATGGCCTATCAGGACGCCGAGACCGATCGCCAAAAGACTTCCACCCGAAAAACCGCTTATCACAGGCCAGCGTGTAATTGATACGTTGTTCCCGCTTGCAAAAGGCGGTGCAGCCGCTATCCCCGGCGGTTTCGGCACAGGAAAAACAATGACGCAGCATCAGCTTGCCAAGTGGTGTGATGCAGATATCATTATTTACGTCGGCTGCGGCGAGCGTGGAAACGAAATGACACAGGCTCTTAAGGAATTCGGTGAGATTACCGATCCGAAATCCGGCAGACCCCTCACCGACCGCACCGTACTTATCGCAAACACATCGAACATGCCCGTTGCCGCCCGTGAGGCTTCAATATACACAGGTATCACGATAGCCGAATATTACCGTGACATGGGCTACCACACCGCAATGATGGCCGACTCAACCTCACGTTGGGCTGAGGCTCTGCGTGAAATCAGCGGTCGTCTTGAAGAAATGCCTGCCGACGAAGGATTCCCGGCTTATCTGCCGTCGAGACTTTCCGAGTTCTATGAGCGTGCCGGCTATGTTGAAACGCTCAACGGACAGGACGGTTCAATCTCCGTTATCGGTGCGGTTTCTCCGCAGGGTTCGGACTTCTCCGAGCCTGTTACTCAGAACACAAAGCGTTTCACCCGCTGCTTCTGGGCACTTGACAAATCCCTCGCTTATGCACGTCACTATCCGGCAATCAACTGGAACGACAGCTACAGCGAATACCTCAACGACCTTGCACCGTGGTACAATAAGAATGTCGGTTCGGACTTCATAGCTTGCAGAAATGAAATCGCATCGCTTCTTGCCGAGGAAACAAGCCTTATGGAAATCGTAAAGCTCATCGGTTCGGATGTTCTTCCCGACGATCAAAAGCTTATCATTGAGGTTGCAAGAGTTATCCGTGTCGGCTTCCTCCAGCAGAACGCTTTCCACAAGGACGACACATACGTTTCACTTGAAAAGCAGCTCAAGATGATGCAGATAATTCTCTACCTCTATCACAGAAGCAATGAAATTGTTGCTCTCAAGATTCCTCTTTCAAAGATAATGGAGCTTAAATTATTTGACAAACTCGTTCAGATGAAATATGATATACCTAACGACAGGCTTGACATGTTCGACGAATATTATAAAGAAATCGATACAGCTCTTGCCTCTGTCAGTTCAAAGGAGGCGACCGTAAAATGATTATTGAACACATCGGTTTAAGTCAGATTAACGGTTCGCTTATCGTTCTTGACAACATTAAGGATGCTTCCTACGATGAAATGGTCGAGCTTCGACTTGAGGACGGTTCATCAAGAACGGGCCGTATCGTTGAAATAGAGGGTGAAAAAGTCGTTATTCAGGTATTCGAGGGCACAAAGGGTCTTTCGCTCGTTAACACCAAGACGAGAATGACCGGTCACCCGATTGAATTGAGCCTTTCTCCCGAAATTGTCGGCAGAGTTTTTGACGGACTCGGCAGACCGATCGACGGCCTCGGCGAGGTTTATCCCGTTGAAAAGCGTGACGTTAACTCATCACCCATCAACCCCGTTTCGAGAGTTTATCCCAAGAACTATATCAACACGGGTATTTCCTCGATTGATGCGCTTATGACTCTTATCAGAGGTCAGAAGCTGCCGATCTTCTCCGGCTCAGGCATGAAGCATAATGAGCTTGCCGTTCAGATTGTTCGTCAGGCTTCAATCTCAGACAGTGAGGACTTTGCAATCGTTTTTGCCGCAATGGGTGTTAAGAACGACGTTGCAAGCTACTTCCGTTCATCGTTTGAAAAGGCGAACGTTATGCACAAGGTTGTAATGTTCTTGAATCTTTCAAACGACCCGATCGTTGAAAGAATTATCACCCCCCGATGCGCC
>ULMG01044325.1_pt1 | contig 16974 bp, 10 predicted proteins | sample 1951601 | NCBI WGS metagenome assembly ULMG01 (sample SAMEA4835545, study PRJEB28245) | human gut metagenome | biome: gut microbiome; material: fecal sample | place: Denmark | collected 2008
CCAGGTATCCGTATGCGACAAACAAAAAAATTGACATTTCAAACGGTGACGAATACAAATATAAAATGATCAGCACAGGAACCAATGCAAGTGCGGTGCAAACAAAAATCAAGACCTGCGGATCGTCTGTTCTGTTTCTCAAAAAATTTTGAATAAAGGAAAACATATTTCCGTCGATTATCATCTTAAGGTTTATTTCGTTTCCTTCATCCGGCATGTTTTCGAAAGAATACATATAAAAGAATGTATCTCCGATTGTTTTTCTCAGACCGGCAAACGGCATATAAAAGGCTAACGGAAGTATAACTGCAATAGGATTCGGCAAAGGTTGGCCAAGCCCGCCTTGAGCTTTGAGCGGAACAGAACGAGCCGCCACTGCAACCAAGCACATAACAATCGTGGCAACCCATACTACTATTTCATAGAAATCGAAATTAAAATTTATCATTCCGTTCCTTTCTCCCAAGAAAACTTATAACGTCAAGCAGGGCACACGCCGAGCCTTACACCGTGTTATCTTATATATATTCGTTATAAACAGCTTCAAGCTCCTGCAATACCTCTTCTTTTGAATACGGTTTGATAAGCTCAAGTGAATTCCTGGAAAATTTGTTGTATAAAGCATTATCGTTAATCAATTCGGCAACTCTTTTTGCCATTGTTTCGTCATCATCGGGTGCAACGATATAACCGTTACTGCCGTTTCTGCACAGCTCACGGTGACCTCTGTTATCCGAAAGAACAACCGGCAAACCGCAAGCCATAGCCTCCATAACGTTGACCGGCAAGCCCTCCCTAAGACTTGAACCGACTGCAATGTCACTTAAATGAACAAGATCACAGGCATCGTTCCTGTGTCCGAGAAAATCTATATAAGCGGAAACACCAAGCTCTTCGGCAAGCCTTATATATTTACCCTTGTAATTATCCGCACCGACAATAAGAAGTCTGATATTCTTGTTTGCTTTCGTTAGTCTTTTCATCATGCGAACAAGCATACCCTGATTTTTGTTAGCGTTCATTTCTGCCACATAAATCAGAATTATCGCATCCTCCGGGTATCCCTTTTCTTTACGAAGTCTGATTTTTTCTTCTTCTGAAATTTTATAAAAAAGGTCGCTGTTATATCCGACACCGTTTACCTTAACAATCTTTTTAGCCTTAAGATGTTTTTTTGCAACGGAAAAATCCTCGCTGTTTATAGTTATCAAACAATCGGTCATTGTTGACATAATCCACTCAATGGGATAAAAAATGACCTTATTGAGCAAAGGCGCTCCTTTAAAAAAATGGAAGCCGTGAGCGGTATAAATCACCTTTGTTCCCTTTTTCCGTTCATCTTTCGCCGCAAGTCTTGCAAGGATTCCTCCCATCGGCGTATGGCAATGCACAATATCATAGTTTCCTTTTTTTATTATCGCTTTCAACTCTCTATACGCTTGAATATTCTCCTTGTCGGCAGGAGAACGTTTGATGGGAATTTCAAATTTATTATCACAGTACGGCAATTCTCTGTCTCCATGACATGCAACATCAACCTGCCAACCTTTTTCCTTAAACATTTTGAAGCAAGGCAAGTGGAAATAGTAAAAATGCTCCGCAACAGTTGCAACATAAAGAATTTTTTTCATTGCGAAACATCCTTTCCTTTGGTAAACCTGCACGGGTTCGGTTATTCGCCGATTGCTTTAAGCGCTTTCCGTTTCCCTGTTTCCTTTGAACTTTTCCATGGTGTTTTCATTGCCGCTGTTTATTCCGTCCTGACGAATAACATTTTCAATGGTTTTAATAAAAATTTTCATATCCATCAAAAAACTGTAGTGATCCACATAATAAATATCATATGCAAATTTTTCATCCCATGTCAGGGTATTGCGTCCGTTTACCTGTGCCCAACCGGAAATACCCGGTAAAACATCATGTCGGCGCATCTGCTCCGGAGAGTACAGTTCGAGATACTCTGTAAGCAACGGTCTTGGACCGATAAAACTCATATCGCCCCTGATTATATTTAAAAGTTGAGGAAGCTCGTCCACACTTGTTTTTCTGAGCAGTCGGCCTACCTTTGTCATTCTTTCAAAATCGCTAAGCTCTCGGCCGCTTTCATCATAGACCTTCGTGGACATGGTTCTGAACTTATATACAGTAAAAATCTTGCCGTTTTTTCCCGGCCTTTTCTGCTTGAAAAGTATCGGTCCGTCATGACCTGCCGCAATAAGAATTGCCGACAAAGCCATCAGCGGGGACAAAAACGCCAACAAAACAAGTGCAACCGATAGGTCAATAATTCTTTTGATATATTTGTACACCGAATTCACTCTCTCATGAAAAATTTCAATCAGTCAATTACAGCTTCTTTAAAGTTGGGAACTATCTCTTTAATAATTCCTCTTACCTCGTTCACGTCGGCTTTTTTAAGCTTTTCAAGTTCTTTTTCAAAGAGTTCGTCGTCCATATCAACCGGCTTTGTTACAAAAATCTTGTTATTTGCCGTCATCTTTCGTTCGCTGCTTTCCTCGTCGAGAACAAGTTCCTCATAAAGTTTCTCACCCGGGCGAAGACCGGAAAATTTAATTTCAATCTCCGTATACGGCTTATAACCCGAAAGCATAATAAGATTTTCCGCAAGGGTAACAATCTTGACGGGTTCGCCCATATCGAGGACGAAAATCTCGCCGCCCTTTGCAAGTCCGCCTGCCTGAACAACAAGCTGTGCAGCCTCGGGAATCGTCATAAAATATCTTGTTATCTCAGGGTGAGTAACCATAACCGGTCCGCCGTTTTTAATCTGCTCGGTGAAGATTGGAATTACGCTTCCGCTTGAGCCGAGAACGTTTCCGAAACGCACGGCAGCAAAGATCGTGCTGTTTTTGCATTTACGTTCAAAATACTGCACAATCATTTCTGTGATTCTCTTGGTCGCACCCATGACATTGGCCGGATTAACAGCCTTGTCCGACGAGATATTTACAAAACGTTTTACGTTATATTCAACGGCAATGCTTGCAACATTAAATGTTCCGAAAACGTTATTTTTAACTGCTTCTTTCGGGCTGTCCTCCATAAGCGGAACGTGCTTATGAGCCGCCGCATGAAATACGATTGACGGATGGAATTCATCAAAAATCTCTCGGAGTCTTGTCTGATCTCTGACAGAACCTATTCTGATATCAATTTCGGGATTTCCTTTATGATAAGCGTCAAGCTGCTGCTTGAGCAAATATGCGCTGTTTTCATAAATATCAAAGACGACAATTTTCTTCGGATGATACTTAGAAACCTGACGGCAAAGCTCGCTGCCGATAGATCCGCCGCCGCCCGTTACAAGGACAACCTGATCCTTAAGATAGCTGCAAACATCTCTGTTCAGCTCAACCTCGGGGCGTGAGAGAAGATCGGTGATATTAACATCTCTGATTCTGCCGCCCTGTGACGTATCGGTCATTTCAAGAAGGCTCGGCGAGGTTTTCAGCTTACAGCCTGTCTTAACCGCAATGCGGAGAATCTCGGTCTGTCTCTCACTGCCGACCGATGGAAGGCAAAGAATTATTGTGTTAATATTATATTTTTTTGCAAGCTCGGGAATCTGATCGCAGGTTCCCTTAACGGGAATTCCTCTGATTCTCTTGCCAACCTTGAGCGGATTATCGTCAACCGCTATAATCGGTTTGCCTCTTGCATAATTATTAACCTCAAGCTCGTTGATAATGATCATACCCATATCGCCTGCACCGACTATCATTACACGGTCGAGCTTCTCTTCATTTTTGAGACTTCTCTCACGGTAATATCTTCTGACAAGGCGGTAAATTACCCTCATTCCCGCCACAAGAACTATCGCAACGAGAGTGCCGAAAACATAGAAATACGCATCAAAGCAGCCGTTTTTAAGTTCGGAAGCCGCTCCTCCGATGCTTGAAAGTATTAAATCAACCGCAATTCCCGAGATTCCGCCGATTGCGGTTGCCATGGCAACGTTCCAAACCTCACGAATTCCTGCATATTCCCACATGCTGGAGTAAATCTTAAATGCATGATAAAGCACAATAAAAATCACGGTAACCGGCAAAGCTCTTTGCCAGATAGCACTCATATTCTGCTGACCGCCGCCAAGCAGCATAACAAATATGTAAGCAAAGTTTACCGCAAAAATATCATACAGCATCATCAACGTGCTTTTAATAAATGCGCTTCTAAAATCAATTTTTTTCAAAACGAATTACCTCCTACACGAAAGCAAGGATTTTACACAATATTTCGATTTTACCCCTAATATACACTATTATATTCTAATATATTATTTCAGTAAAGTCAAGGCAAACGAATGCTATAATTGGTGTATTTGTTGAAATATTTATTGATAATATAAACTTTTGCCATATTCTTCTTTTGTAAATTACATTCAGGCGAATTTTGAACCGATTTTTCCATAAAAATATTGTCTTGGTTGACAGCTCTTAAGAAATGTGATACGCTAAAGAAAAAACGAACGGAGCAAAGATATGATAGGAATCGGAAAATGGGAAGCTTCAATTAATACAATGCTTTTCCGGGGCACGGGCAGAGTTACAATAAGCGATAAAAACGGTCAATATGACTTCAAACTTGAAATAGTCGGCGAAAATGTCCCCGCATTCAGGGTCACAGACGTTGTTGAAGAGGGAAATACCCTGCGTGCCGTTGCCGAAAGCGACATGTTTAAGGGCAAAAAAATCCCGGTCACCGCAACCTTTGACGGAGACAGCGTCGTAGGCACGGCAAAACTCCCCTTTATCGGCAACATCAAGCTCAGCGGACACAGAATTGACGGATAATTACGCTCACTTTTAAAAAACGCAATACATTATAAAAAGCGTTATACATTATATAAAGTTATACATTATATATATAAATAAATCGACCGCCCTCAAATGAGAGCGGTCATTTTCATTTAGTTGTTTGTCTTGCGACGATTAATACCAAATCCAGCCGAAGAGGAATATTAATATTAACCACTGGAAGAAATTGTAATCAACTTCAACCTTATACATTCTGAGATTAGCGTCTACCTCATCCATGGCATAAATAATTGTAGATCCGGTGTTATTGGCTTTAATTTTACCATTTGAATCCACACTTGCAATAGAACTATCTTCTGATTCATATGTTGCATAATCAGAACCGTTATTTACCGAATAGGTATCCTTATAATTAAGATAGATAGTATCGTATGGGGTATCCTTTACAACTACTTTAATCTGTTCCTCCTGATAAAGCACTGTTTTTGAACTGTTATAAAGTCTAACGTATACAATAAATTCTCCTTTAACACCATTTGTTTCGACATTCAATGTTACCGAATCCTCATATATACTCTCGGTAAATTCCAAATTTAATGCTTCCGGAGTTGAGCATGAAACAACAAGCTTACAATTGCCAAGGTTTGTTCGTTTCATTGTAATTGTAGAACGGCCATTAACAACCTCTTCGAGATCAAGTCTTAATGATTTAGTTCGTACCGTAAGAACATCATCCGGAACGGGTGTTGATGTATCTGCTTTCCAAATTGCATATATTGTTACATTGTCTTTCAAAGATACTTTTGTTCCCGATTGAAATTCTGCAGAAGTAGCATTCTTGTCATTTGCCCATCCAAGGAAAGTATAGCCCGCTCTTGTCGGCTTTGTTGAGCTGAGTGTCGTTGTTCCTTTGCCCCATACGGCATAAAGTGTAGTATTTGCAGTAGGTTTGTAGGATGAACCACACGAATATGATGCAGAACTTGCTGTACTGCTTGTTGACCAACCGCTACAACTAAATGAAACATTCTGTGAAGACGGTGCACCGCTTCCCCCGTTTGCATTGTACGTTATGGTGGCAGTTTTGCTTGGCGTCGGCAATGTTACAGAATTTCCCGCCGTCACTGTTGCACTTGACGGGGAAACAGAACCACCGTTTGCATTGTAGTTAACAGTATATGATGTAGTCGGATTTTTCTTCCAGACAGCATAGAGTGTTGTGTTTGAAGAAATACTGATTGAAGAACCCGATGAATACGAAGCAGAACTTGCTGAGCTGCTTGTCGACCAGCCAAGGAACGTATAACCGCTTCTTGTGGGTTTTGTTGAACTGATTGTTGCCGATCCGTTTGAATACCAAACTGCATAAAGGGTTATGTTTGTAGTCGGCTTATAAGACGAACCGCATGAATACGAAGCGGAGCTTGCTGTATTGCTCGTTGACCAGCCCTTACATGAAACAGACACGCTCTGTGATGACGGAGCACCGCTGCCGTTGTTTGCATTATAAGAAAGCGTATATTTTTTTGTTGGTGTCGGCAATGTTGTAGATTTTCCTGCCGTTACTATTACACTTGTTGGAGAAACAGAACCTCCATTTGCATTAAAATTAACAGTATAAGACGCAGGCGTGTTTTTTGTAACCTTAAAGGAGTATGTTCCCGTCTTCGATGAATAAGCAAAGGCTTTTATATAATAGGTTGTACCTGATGTAAGGCTAAGAGTTTTTTTGAAATTGCTACTTTCACCGCTGTCATCATCACTACCGATTTCCGTTCCATCAGCTTTGTAAATTGTAACTTTTGAATCAATTGAACCTGTTGATTCAAATGTATACTCCCCTGAAGATGACGGTGTAAATTTGTAATACCAAGCTTGCTCTGCAAAAGCGATATTTACTGTATTGCTATTTCCTGCTGAAACTGACTGTGCCGATTTCCAAACCGCATAAAGTGTTGTATTCGATGAGAGAGAGATTGTGCTTCCCGGCGTGTATGTTGCACTTGTTGCACTGCTGTTTGTCGACCAACCAAGGAAAGTATAGCCAAATCTGTTTGGCATATTTGTTTTTATTGTAGTTGTCACAACATTTTCGATCTTTGAACTGTAACTGCTGTAGCCATTACCATCGTAAGTCAGAGTATAGGTATTTGCCTTCCACTGAGCATAGAGTGCAACATCTCCATTTGCTGAATATAATTCGCCAGCAGAATATGCTTTTCCTGTTCCATCCGCTTTTGTGTTCCAGCCCTTAAAGACATAACCGCTTCTTTGAGGAACAGTTGTACTTAAATTAACACTTTTTCCGTGATCTTTATAACTTTTAGCTGGAGCACCACTTCCCCCGTTTGCATTGTACGATATCATATATGGATATTCAAACTTTACTTTTTGTGATGACCCACCGTGCCATGTCCACAAGATAACCGTTGTTCCACTTGCGGTTGATCCTTTGGTAACATCTAATACAGCAGAATCTGAATCCGCCGCTTTAATGTAATACTTTTTTTCTCCCAAACTACATAGTTTCCACTTTTGATTAGAACCTCCGTTAGAACTATATGTAGTAACTGAATTGCCTTGCACCGTTTTTCCTTTAGTTACATCAATAACTTTTCCATTTGAAAAAGACTCAATAACATATGTGTTGTCGGATTGTTTAATAAATTTCCATACCTGCGACGATTCTGATGTTCCGTTTTTACGTGTGCAAGATGTAATATTATTGTTTGATTCTGCAGTAAGATACGTATTTAGATCAACAAATTTTACCCTACGATATATAACATCATCTGTCTCATAAGTATTCCCTGTCAATCCCGTTGATTTTAGTGTAATGCTTAAGCTTCCATTACCAACTTCTCCCTGATAAGAACCATACTTAGTCTGAACATATGCGTAAAAATCATATTTACCTTTTGGCGCTTTCCCACCAAAGTAAAACTCTTTCGTTTTTCCCGTTCCTAAATCTGCTGTTCGTACTGTTCCGTCAGGAAATTTTACAAACATTCTGATAGCTTCTATTTCACTGTTATAGGCATCTCGGTCATTTATATGAGGTGTTATTGTAATAGTAATCTTATCAGAATCATACACACCGTCACTTGCTCCCGTGTGTTCATACTTTATATTATAACCAGTACACTCTAAGCAAGCACTACAACCTTTAACAGTTTTTGTTTCACCAGTGTAGTACCAATCTCCACAACTACACTTTTTATATACTTTATGAGGATGCGCCGCTTCATAGTTAGAAATATATGAATGAGTGTGCTTACCAAGATTGTTTAATGTATAATGTGCTATATATCCTCTACCTGTTGAAGATGCTTCATTTCCTGAATTATAAAGTGTTGTTTTAAGATACGTTGACAATGTAGATTTTGAAAAACTTCTATCCCATTTTACTGTACAATTTCCATCGGAATTACAATCTGTAAAATAAACAGTGTCACCCGATATACTTGTAACAAATATTGTGTGGTTCCAACTTTTGCTTGTTCCGCCTCTATACCTTATTACGTCGCCAGGTACAAGTTTGTCAATTTTTGAATCTGAAGAAGTCGCTTCATATCTCGTCCAATTGGTGCCATTTCCGTTTCTAAAATCTGACCCCCAAACATAATAAGACAACCATCGTGCGTATCCATGGCATTGGTATCCCACCAAACTACCTGCAACATACCATGAGTATGTATCATTGTTACACCCATTCGGATATTTGCTTCTTGCTGAACTCAATTTAGAATCAAATTCGTTTTGAGTTAAACTCGCTGCTTGCGCTATCGGCATTTCTCCTCCAAATTTTGCAAAAGAAAAGGCTGCAATTAATATTAGCATTATGGAAATTACTTTTTTCACTATTTACCCTCATTTCATTTATTTTCGTCTTGATAGGGTCAAAACGTAAGCCCTTTCCCAAACTGCTCTCCTTTCCTTTTGTTTTATTTTCTCGGGAAATTTCGACTTTTAATTTAGTCTTTATTTCTTCCCGTCTTTACTAATAATTATATCTTATTTGTTTTGACGTCCGTCATTTGAATTATACCAATAGAACTCATGCTGAAATTTAATTATATAACGTCTAAAGGCGAAGTGCGGATCGGGGGATCTGCATTTCGCCTTTACACTATAGTTATATTAACCTCCCCCGTGAAGCATAGATCGGGGCTGCCGACCAGAGCTTCACTTCGGATAAAAACCGATGGATTAATAATCCAAAATGCACACAAAAAACGGTTGCTATCCGCATCATATCGGCACGTTTTCGCCGAAATGTTCATTACAGGGATATTTTACTACCTGTATTATAAAAAAGCAATAGTGTGACAAAAATAACAAATTTGTATTTTTTGTCACACCCCCTTTTTGTGCAATTTTGTATAGTTGCACAAATATCGTTTGATCTTTTTGAAATTTTTTGTTGTTTATTAATTCTAAATCAGAATCATTTGCGACTTTTTTTCAGGCATATATTTTTTGCTGTTTGAAGCGTTTTTCTTTTTTGTAATAAAATAATTTTGATTTTTCCCTTGCAGCCCGAAAATATGCTCTGATTTCACTTTTTCGTCTCAATTATTCTTGAAGCAGACATTAAAATTATAAATGCTGCTTCTATCTTTTCTGCGTCAAGTAACCGTTTGTATTCGTTTTTTATTGTTTTTCTCTTAATCTTTTCTTTCGAATCGCATGCTCGGGGTTGCATCACGACTGTTTTTGTAACAAAGTACACAAATGATGTCACAATTTTCTACATTTGATTTGAATATAATAATCAAAGACGACTTGAATTTTACTTTTATTTTTGATACAATATATAATGTATAAGAATATAATACCAATAATTATTTCTTTGTTTGTCGAGGTGACGCAATGAAACAGAAAAAAACAAGTGTAAACGACGTTCCCCTTTACCTTTTCCATCAGGGTCGGAACGCAAAGGCTTATGAATTTCTCGGTTCGCACCGTGCGGGTAAAAACGAGGTCGTGTTCCGTGTTTGGGCGCCCCATGCGGCGGCGGTCAGCGTGGTAGGCGATTTCAACGAATGGGATCCCGAAGCCAGTCCGATGAAAAGACTCTCGGACAATGCCGTTTGGGAATGCAAAATTAAAGGAATAAAGCAATTTGATAATTATAAATATTGTATAACCACTCAGTCGGGTGAGCTTCGCTACAAAGCCGACCCTTACGGATTCCATGCCGAGACCAGACCCGAAACCGCTTCAAAGTTTTACGACATTGACGGCTACAACTGGAAAGACGAGAAATGGATGACCGAAAGGAAATCCGCTAATATTTATGAAAGCCCCGTTAACATCTACGAAGTACACGCAGGTTCATGGAAGCAGCACGACGACGGAAATTTTCTTTCCTATCGTCAGTTAGCAGACGAATTGACAAAATACGTCAAGGATATGGGTTATACTCATATAGAGTTGCTTCCGATATGTGAGCATCCGTTTGACGGTTCATGGGGATATCAGGTGACGGGTTATTTCGCACCGACCTCACGCTATGGTGAGCCGAAGGACTTCATGTACTTCGTTGACAAGTGCCACAGGGAGGGAATCGGCGTAATTCTTGACTGGGTTCCGGCTCATTTTCCGAAGGACGCACACGGCCTGTTTGAATTTGACGGACAGAGCTGTTATGAATACGAAGATATTCGTAAGGGTGAGCATTTGCAGTGGGGAACAAAAATTTTCGACTACGGTCGTAATGAAGTCAGAAGCTTCCTTACCTCATCAGCAATGTTTTGGCTCGAAAAATATCACGTTGACGGACTCAGAGTCGATGCAGTCGCTTCAATGCTTTATCTTGACTACGGCAGAAACGACGGCGAATGGATCGCCAACAAAAACGGCGGCAGAGAAAATCTTGAGGCGGTTCAGTTCTTGCAGGATCTTAACATCTTGATTTTCCGTGAACATCCGGACGTCATGATGATCGCCGAGGAGAGCACCTCGTGGCCATTGGTTTCAAAGCCTGTTTGCGACGGCGGACTCGGATTCAATTTCAAATGGAACATGGGTTGGATGAATGACTGCCTGAAATATTTCTCAATGGACGGAATTTTCAGAAAATTCAATCACAACTGCCTAACATTTTCGTTTTTCTACGCTTTTTCGGAGAATTTTGTTCTCCCGATTTCTCATGATGAGGTTGTTCACGGTAAATGTTCCATGATCGGCAAGATGCCGGGCGAATATGATGAAAAATTTGCAGGGTTAAGAGCCTTCTATGCTTACATGGCGGCTCATCCGGGCAAAAAACTTCTTTTCATGGGTCAGGAATTTGCTCAATTCATTGAGTGGAATTATAAGCAAGGACTTGACTGGTTGCTGCTTGACTATGAAAAACACGCTCAGATGCAAAGCTATGTCCGCACGCTGAACAAGCTTTACAAGAAGCACAGTCCGCTTTGGCAGATTGACTACGACTGGGAGGGCTTCAACTGGATAAGCAACGATGACGTTGACAATTCGGTTATCTCTTTCAGAAGAATCGACAAAGATAAAAAAGAAATTATTGCGGTTTGCAACTTCACCAATGTTGAGCGCAACGGATATCGAATCGGCGTGCCGAGAGCCGGAACTTATAAGGTTCTCCTCAACACAGACGCCGAGGAATTCGGCGGAAACGGCAAAGGAACCGCAGTTAAAGTTAAAAGCGAAAAAATTCCGATGCACGGCTTTGACAACAGCATAGCACTTGACCTTGCGGGATTGAGCGTTATCTATCTGACACCGCCGGCAAAGAGAAAAACAACAAAAAAAATCACGACCGATAAGGTCTGCAAATAAAGGAGGAATAGTAATGTCCCGAAAACATGAATGTATCGCAATGCTTCTTGCAGGCGGACAGGGAAGCCGCCTCGGTATTCTGACAAAGAACATTGCAAAGCCCGCCGTTCCTTATGGCGGAAAATACCGAATTATTGATTTCCCTCTTTCAAACTGCGTGAATTCCGGCATCTATACCGTCGGTGTTCTGACCCAGTATCAGCCGCTTGAATTGAACGACTACATCGGAAACGGACAGGCCTGGGACCTCGACCGTGCCGACGGCGGCGTTCACATTCTCTCCCCCTATCAGCAGATATCGGGTACCGAATGGTACAAGGGCACAGCAAATGCCATTTATCAGAACATTAACTTTATCGACAGATACGACCCCGAATACGTTCTCGTTCTTTCGGGCGACCATATCTATAAAATGGACTATTCCAAGATGCTTTCTTTCCACAAGGAGAAGAATGCGGACTGCACAATAGCCATGCTTGAAGTTCCGTGGGAGGAGGCTTCACGCTTCGGACTTATGCTCGTCAATGATGACGGTTCGATTGCCGAATTTGAGGAAAAGCCGAAGAATCCCCGTTCCAATAAAGCTTCAATGGGCGTTTACGTTTTCTCCTGGAAAAAGCTCAGACAATACCTGCTTGATGACGAAGCCAACCCGAATTCAAGCAACGACTTCGGCAAGGATCTTATCCCTGCAATGCATGCCGCTCATGAGAGGCTTTTCGCCTACGAATTTGACGGCTACTGGAAAGATGTCGGAACTATCGACAGCCTTTGGGAAGCTAACCTGGATCTGCTCAATCCGAAAGTTGACCTTGACCTGACGGACACAAGCTGGAGAATATACGCAAAAGACCCGATCACAGGTCCTCACTATGTCTCCGACACCGCAAAGGTTCAGAATTCAATGGTTGCCGAGGGCTGCGAGATCGAGGGCGAGGTTGACTTCTCCGTTCTCTTTGCAAATGTTACCGTAGAAGAAGGCGCAGTAGTCAAAGATTCAATCGTAATGCCCGGCAGTGTAATTAAAAAGGGTGCGGTTGTTCAGTATGCAATCGTTGCCGAGAATGTTACCGTTGAGGAAAACGCAAGAGTCGGCAAGCGACCCGAGGAAATGGAAAATCTTAACGATTGGGGCGTTTCCGTTGTCGGAATGGGTGTCAACATAGGCAAGGGCGCAACAGTTGAGCCGAAAGCAATGATCGGCGAAGATGTAAAGGAGGCGTAAGCAATGAGAGCAAATAATGTACTCGGACTTATTTTTTCAAATACATACGATAATTATCTCAGCGAGATAACATCGGTTCGCTCCATGGGTTCCGTGCCTTATGGCTGCCGCTATCGCCTTATCGACTTCCAGCTTTCCGCAATGGTAAACAGCGGAATCGGCAAGGTCGGCATTATTACAAAGAGTAATTATCAGTCCCTCATGGATCATGTCGGTCACGGCAGAGCATGGGATCTCTCCCGTAAAAACGGCGGACTTTATCTTCTTCCGCCTTTTAACATCGGCACAACCGGTATTTATCAAAACAAAATCGAAGCGATTTCAAGCGCAATGAATTTCCTTCGCAATTCCGAGGAAGAGTATGTCCTCATGACCGACTGCAACGCTATATATAATGTTGACTTTACCGATATGTTTGAGCGTCACGAAAAATCAGGTGCAGACATCACTATTGCCTACAAGCACTCACCTGCTCCGGCAATAAGAGAGCTTACAAAATTTGAGCTTTCGGATGACGGCAGAATCACATCAATAAGCCGCCGCAGCGACGAAGATGCAAACTATTCGCTCAACGTTATCTTCTTGAGAAAGTCTCTTCTTGAAAGACTTATTTCGGAAGCAATCGGCCTCGGCTATCATTCGTTCACCGAGGATGTTCTCCAGAAGAACATTAAATCGCTGAAAATTTACGGATGCGAGTTTGACGGCTATGTTAAGGTCATCGACGGAATTCAGAGCTACTTTGAAGCAAACATGGATCTTCTCAAGAAAGAAAACCGCAAGGCTCTCTTCTCCAAAGAGAAGCCGGTATTCACAAAAGTTAAGGATGATGTTCCGGCTATCTACGGTCTCAATTCCAACGCATCGAATTCACTCATTGCCGACGGCTGTGTAATCGAGGGTACGGTTGAAAACAGCGTTCTTTTCAGAGGCGTTCATATCGGCAAGGGTGCTGTGGTTAAAAACTGCGTGCTCATGCAGAACACATATATCAGCGACGACGTCAAGCTCAACTGCGTTATTGCGGACAAAAATGTTGTTATCAAGCCCAACAAAAATCTTTCGGGCGATGTCAAGTTCCCTGTATTTATCGGAAAGGGAATAGTTATCTAAAACATGCCGCAAATCTAACGGTATTGCTATTAAGAAAGGATGATTTAGATGAAAGTTTTATATGCCACCTCAGAGGCGCTCCCGTTCATTGCGAGCGGCGGACTCGGTGATGTTGCAGGCTCTCTGCCGCATGCACTGAGAAGGAGGCTTATCGGATGCCGTGTTGTTCTTCCTATGTACGACACAATCAAGCAGGAGCTTAAGGACACGATGAAGTTTATCACTCACATCTCTGTTCCCGTAGCATGGCGACGTCAGTATTGCGGAATTTTTGAAGCAAAGTACAACGGCGTTATATATTATCTTATTGACAACCAGTATTATTTCAAGCGTGACACGATTTACGGTCACTACGACGATGCGGAAAGATTTGCTTTCTTCTCCCGTGCCGTTCTTGAGATAATTCCTTATATTGATTTCAAGCCCGACATCATTCATTGCAACGACTGGCAGACGGCTCTCACTCCCGTTTACTATTCGGCAATGTACGCAAACTCTCCGGGTTATGAAAATATAAAAACGATTTTCACAATTCATAATATTCAGTATCAGGGTGTTTACGGCAAGGAGCTTCTTGAGGACGTTCTCGGAATTCCTGCCGATAAGGCTTCATTGCTTGAATATGACGGCTGCATCAACTTTATGAAGGGTGCTATCGAATGTGCCGACAAGGTTACGACCGTCAGCCCGTCATATGCAGACGAAATTCTTGACCCGTGGTATTCTCACGGCCTTGATTCAATTCTCAACGAGCGCCGTTACAAACTCAGCGGTATTCTCAACGGAATTGACACTGTAGGCTATGATCCCGCAACGGACAAATGCATTAAGGCAAACTTCTCCGCCGACGATGTTTCGGGCAAAAAGATTGACAAGAAAGCTCTTCAGAAAGAAATGGGACTTCCCGTTAAATCCGGTGTTCCCGTAATCGGAATGGTAACAAGACTTGTTTCCCATAAGGGTCTCGACCTCGTTAAGGGAATTCTTGATGAGCTGCTCGCTACATCGGAAATGCAGCTTGTTGTTCTCGGTTCCGGCGACTATGAATACGAAAGCTATTTCCGCTGGATTGCCGAGAAATATCCTGACAAGGTGGGCTTAAGAATCGGATTTGTTCCCGAGCTTGCAAGAAAAATCTATGCCGGTGCCGATATGTTCCTCATGCCGTCAAAGAGCGAACCTTGCGGCCTTTCACAGATGGTTGCGCTTCGCTACGGCACAGTTCCCATTGTCCGTGAAACAGGTGGTTTGAGAGATTCAATCACAGACTGCGGCGATGGCAAGGGCAACGGATTCACGTTCAAGAGCTACAACGCTCACGACATGCTCGACGCTATCCGCCGTGCACTTACGCTCTATTACAACGGAGATTGGAACAAGCTTGTTCTGCGTGCTCTCAACTGCGATTTCAGTTGGGGCCGTTCGGCAAATGCATATATCAGACTTTACAAGGAAACTCTCAAAGGCTGAACAACTCAGTAATTACAAAACAATAATGTCCCCGGTGTATTCTGCGCCGGGGCATTGTAGGTAAAAGGAATAATATATGAAATCATACTATATTCAACTTATCCGAAACGGTCTGACCGAGGGCAATGTCAGCGGAAAATATGTCGGTCACATTGATGAACCGCTCAGCAGCGAGGGCATAGCTCAGATTGAGCAAATGAAAAACGACTACAAATATCCGCCTGTCGACGCTGTTTTTGCAAGTCCGCTTTCACGCTGCACTCAAACGGCGAAAATCATCTATCCGAATTGTGAACCTATTCTTATAAACGGACTTATTGAATACAACTTCGGTGAGTTTGAGGGTAAGACGGCAGAGGAATTGCAGGATCACCCTGTTTTCCCCGACTGGCTGGCAGGCAAAAAAGGTGTTGAACCTCCGTTCGGCGAGAGTAACGACGAATTTGCAAACAGAATCGCAAACGCATTTATCAAAATCGTTGACGGACTTATTGAAACCGGTGTTACCCACACGGCGATCGTCACCCACGGCGGAGTTATCATGGCACTTCTGACACTCTTCGGTCTTCCGCAAGCTCCGATGCACGAGTGGCTGACTCCCGGCGGCTGCGGCTATACAATAAGAATCACCCCGTCGCTTTGGTCGCAAGGACGCAAGGTTGAGGTTATCGCTCAAATTCCTGAAGTCGAGGGTGAAAAGGACAGCTTCGGCACAGATGAGGATGATGACTTCAACGTTGAGGACTACATTAACGATTAAGGATATTTCTTTCTAAAAGAATAGGAGTGTTTAAATGAAGCAATACAGAACAGTTATTAAAACAAATAAATTTCCGCAGCTCACACGGCGAGTTTTTACAACGGCTGACGGACTGAAATCAGACAATGTTACGGCGATGCGCTTCGACAACAACGGCGTTCTTTTTGTCGGCACGGATAAGGGGCTTGCACGCTTTGACGGTGAGAAATTCTCCCCCGTTGCAATAGGCGTAAAGGATACGGCTGTCTCAATGGTTTATTTCAACGCCGAAAATCATATGTTTGTCGGAGTAGGCGACTCTATGCTTGAGTTTGACGGCAAGAAGAAGCTTTCCGAAAAAAAGTTCAGCTCCAAGCTCGTTGATATCAAGGTTGACCTTGACGGTGCAACATGGATTTTGACCGAGAGTGTTCTCTACAAGCTCGGCGAAAACGGATATGACATTGAAATCGGCGTTCCGGGCAAGGGCAGTTGTCTTGCCGTTTATAAGAACAACAAGGTCTATGTCGGCACGGCAGGCGGCGGGCTTCACGCTCTTGTCGGCAAACGTTGGCACTGGTCGGAGCTTATGGAAGGCGTCACCGGAATTCTCAGCAATACAGTCACCTGCCTTTACATGGATCCTGTCGGCAGCATTTGGGTCGGCACGGACAAGGGTGTTTGTGTTTATGATGACAATAGCTATTGGCTCGATCATTCAAAAATCGTCGGCCTGCCGGATGCACATATAACGGGTATGGCAATCGCAGAAAACGGCGACAAATATTTCTCGACAACAACAGGTCTTATTCACCAGCACAACGGCCGTCTCTCATATTACGGCT
>ULMG01010209.1_pt1 | contig 16969 bp, 14 predicted proteins | sample 1951601 | NCBI WGS metagenome assembly ULMG01 (sample SAMEA4835545, study PRJEB28245) | human gut metagenome | biome: gut microbiome; material: fecal sample | place: Denmark | collected 2008
CTTCTTGATTACGTCGAGAGCTACATCGAGCTTATCGTCCTCGCAGATAGACAAACCAATCTTGCCGCCGAGAGCCTTAGAGAATGTGTATGTCATACCACCACAGAGGATCAGGTTGTCAACCTTTGTCAAGAGGTTCTCGATGATACCGATCTTGGTAGAAACCTTAGAACCACCCATGATAGCTGTGAATGGGCGCTTAATGTTGCCGAGTACAGCGTCAACAGCCTTTACCTCTTTCTCCATCAAGAAACCGAGCATTTTGTGGTCCTTGTCGAAGCTGTCGGCGATGACAGCAGTAGAAGCGTGCTTGCGGTGAGCAGTACCGAAGGCATCCATTACATATACATCAGCATAAGAAGCCAACTTGGCAGCGAACTTCTTCTGACGTTCCTTCATCTCAGCCTTGGCAGCATCGTACTCAGGAGTACCCTTCTCAACGCCTACTGGCTTGCCTTCCTCTTCAGGATAGAAGCGAAGGTTCTCGAGCAGGAGAGCCTCACCTGGCTTCAGCGCAGCAGCCTCTGCATCAGCATTGCCGCAATCTTTAGCAAACTTCACCTCTACGCCGAGAGCGTCGGATACGTTCTTTACAATCTGTGAAAGAGAAAGTTCTGGCTTAACTTTGCCCTTTGGCTTACCCATATGGCTCATCATGATAAGAGCACCACCATCGGCCAGCACCTTCTTCAATGTAGGAAGGGCACCGCGGATACGAGTGTCGTCTGTTACATTACCATTTTCATCCAATGGCACGTTGAAGTCAACGCGCACGATTGCCTTGTGACCGGCAAAGTTAAAATCTTCGATTTTCATTTTACCTAACGTTTTTATTATTAGTTATTTAATTTCTCTCTATATTATGAATAGAATGTTCTTTGTTGTAATCTGTCTCGTTCGTTCTGTCTGTTTATTGTTCTCCATGACAATGATGAACAGGACTTGTGTTTTAGACTTTGTGCCAACTGTCATGGGTGCTGCCTTTTAGGCGTTTTACTCATTTGAAGTCGACTCTGCTGAAACTGTAGGCAAAGGTATGAAAAATAACTGAATGTTGCAAATTTTGGTGTTCTTTTAAGGATTTTTTTTATCAAAGAGGCTGGTAATGTAATATCGGCTTTGCAAAATATAACCTTTTGATGTGAAAGTGTGGCGAATATTTGGCGAAAGTGAAAAAATAATGTACCTTTGTCCTTGATTTTAATACTCATCAGAATATGGCAAAAGACAAGATAGCTTATGTTTGCAGCAACTGTGGTCAGGAGTCGTCGAAATGGATAGGCAAGTGCCCGAGTTGTGGACAATGGAATACGTTCAAGGAGATTCGTATAGCCAATGATACGGGCTCCCAGGCTGCCCGCAACGCTGGCATGAGCATGCGGCATGGAGGTGCTGCCACGATGTTTGGAGGCAATCACAGCGATGGGGGAGCAAGGCCTGTCCGTCTGCGCGATATTTCTGCTCATGATGAGCCGCGCATTGATATGCACGATGGTGAGCTGAACCGTGTGCTGGGTGGAGGACTGGTTCCTGGCAGTATCACGCTCCTGGGTGGTGAGCCGGGCATCGGAAAGAGTACACTCACACTTCAGACCATTCTTCATCTGCCCGACATGAAAGTGATGTATGTGAGCGGCGAGGAGAGTGCCCATCAAATTAAACTGCGTGCTGACCGACTTGCTTCTGCATCGGTGGGCGATGAGAGTGCTGCTGGCAGGGCCTCGCTCGACAATGTGTCTATTCTTTGCGAGACATCGTTGGAGAAAATCTTCACGCATATACAGGAACAGGCTCCCGGACTGGTGGTAATAGACTCCATACAGACGATTGCCACCGACGAGGTGGAGAGCTCGCCAGGCAGTATCTCACAGGTGCGTGAGTGCGCAGCTGCCTTGTTGAGGTTTGCCAAGACCAGCGGCATTCCTGTCATCCTTATCGGACATATAAATAAGGAGGGAACCTTGGCCGGACCGAAGATTCTGGAACATATTGTCGACACGGTGGTTCAGTTTGAGGGCGACCAGCATTATATGTATCGCATCCTGCGCAGTATCAAAAACCGATTCGGAAGTACCTCAGAGTTAGGTATCTACGAGATGCAGCAGGGTGGACTCCGACAGGTGAGCAATCCTTCGGAGCTCTTGCTTACTGACGATCATGACGGTTTGTCGGGAGTGGCAATCAGCAGTGCCATCGAGGGTGTCCGTCCTTTCCTGGTCGAGACACAGGCGCTTGTATCTACCGCTGCCTATGGCACACCACAGCGCTCGGCTACGGGCTTCGACCAGCGTCGGCTCAATATGCTCTTGGCTGTGCTCGAGAAGAGGGTAGGCTTCAAACTGATGCAGAAGGACGTGTTCCTGAACATAGCAGGCGGACTGCGTGTCACAGACCTGGCGATGGATCTCAGTGTGATAGCCGCCGTATTGAGCAGTAATGTGGACACGCCTATCGAGGCTGGCTGGTGTATGGCTGGCGAAGTAGGTTTGAGTGGTGAGGTTCGTCCGGTGAGCCGCATCGAGCAGCGCATCGCCGAAGCCGAGAAGTTGGGCTTTCACGACATCATCATTCCCCGTAACAACTATCATTCGCTCGACAGGTCGAAGTACAGCATCACCATCCATCCTGTGAGGAAGGTGGAAGAGGCGCTCCGCTGTCTGTTCGGATAAGTGTGCACGAAGATTTCGTGGATTACGCAGATTTTGCTAATATTGGATTGCAATATAATTTTATAAATAATAAATTCAAATACAAAATGAAGGATTCTGTAATCATTGTGAGCGGCGGTATGGACAGTATCACGCTGCTCTACGATAAAAAAGACGAGATAGCCTTGGGTATCAGTTTCAACTATGGCAGCAACCATAACGAGCGTGAGATTCCTTATGCCAAGATGCACTGTGAGCGTTTGGGCATCAAGCACATCACCATCGACTTGGGTTTCATGCATCAGTATTTCAAGAGCTCGCTCTTAGAAGGCGCCGATGCTATTCCTGAAGGACATTATGCCGACGAGAACATGAAGTCGACGGTGGTGCCTTTCCGCAACGGCATCATGCTGAGCATTGCCATCGGCATAGCTGAGAGCAACAACCTGAAGAAGGTGTTGATAGCCAATCATGGAGGCGACCACACTATTTATCCCGACTGCCGTCCGGAGTTTATCTCTGCCATCGACCGGGCTGCCCAGGCAGGAACCTTTGTCGATGTGCACGTGTCAGCTCCTTATACCAACATCACCAAGGCGGACATTGCCCGTATAGGCAAGCGTTTGGGAATAGACTACACTGAGACCTGGAGTTGCTATAAGGGTGGCGAGAAGCATTGCGGAAAGTGCGGTACGTGTGTAGAGCGCAAGGAGGCTCTTGCCGAAGCCGGCATCGAGGATAAGACCGAGTATCTGGAATAAAAAAATGAAGTTAGCTTCCATGACGAGTGAAGCTAACTTCATTTTGTTTTTAAATCCCTTTGTTTTTAAATCCCTTTTTGTTTGCCTTGCCTTGCCTTTTAAGCAGAGTGAGGATAGAGAGATTTATCAGTCTTTCGAAACAGCCTGCAGGCGTGCGATGTATTTGCCCAGGATGTCGAATTCGATGTTGACAACGGTTCCCACTTCTATGTTGCAGAAGTTGGTGTGGTCGTGAGTATAGGGAATGATAGCCACGGTGAAGGTGTTGTCGGTAGGCTCACAGACAGTGAGCGACACACCATTGACAGTGACCGAACCCTTATCGACAGTGAAGTAGCCCTTGCGAGCCATCTCGCGGTCGAGTCTGTATTCGAAAGTATAGTAGGTGGACCCATCAGCATCACGTTTGTTAATACAGGTGGCAGTCTGGTCTACGTGTCCCTGTACGATGTGTCCGTCGAGCCTGCCGTTGAGCATCATAGAACGTTCCACATTCACCTTGTCTCCCTCTTTCAGCAGTCCGAGGTTGGAACGGTCGAGTGTTTCCTTCATGGCAGTAACTGTATAGGTGTTGCCTTCTAAAGCCACGACCGTGAGGCATACTCCATTGTGCGCCACACTCTGGTCGATACTCAACTCGCCAGCAAACGGGCATTCCAGTGTAAGGTCGATATTCTCCTTGTCCCTTTTCACAGCCACGACAGTAGCCATGTTTTCTATGATTCCGCTAAACATGATGTGATATTCGTATGAATTTAAAATGTTGATGAATGTTTCTATGATGTTGAATATTATTCAAAGAATGATGAGAGTATTCAATGACAAAGTTCTAAGAATAAAAGAAAAGGGTCGCCCGATGATGTGATGAAACTCCGAACTTAGCAATAAGTTTGAGAGCCCCCCGCTTTTGTAATCCACCGGCTTTGCAGCTTCACCGAACGAAGTCCGGCTTATTGTGGCCCGCCATGGGCAAGAGAAGTCTTCTCGGTTTCATAATTTGTAATGTGATGAGTATCCCAATCTAACCGAAACGACCCTTATGTATTTGCAAAGATACTGCTTTCTTCTGATGCAGCCAAATTTTTTGGCATTTTTTTACAGCATTCTTTTTGCTTGTTCTTCTTTTTTTTACAGCATTCCCTTCGATGAAGGCAGTTCGAAGTGATAGATATCTCGCTTCACTGCCATCTTGAGTGATCGTGCGAGTGCCTTGAAGATACCTTCTATCTTGTGGTGTTCGTTCTCGCCTTCTGCCTTGATGTTGAGGTTCATCTTGGCAGCATCGCTCAGACTCTTGAAGAAGTGCTTGAACATCTCGGTGGGCATTTCGCCTACTTTCTCGCGATGGAACTCAGCGTCCCAAACGAGCCAGGGGCGTCCACCAAAGTCGAGAGCCACCTGGCACAGGCAGTCGTCCATAGGCAGACAGTAGCCATATCTCTCGATGCCTCTCTTGTTGCCCAATGCCTGAAGCAGACATTCGCCCAGTGCGATGCCTGTATCTTCGATGGTGTGGTGCTCATCCACGTAGAGGTCACCCTTGGTGTGGATGGTGAGGTCCATCATTCCGTGCTTTCCTATCTGCTCCAACATGTGGTCGAAGAAGCCCAGTCCTGTGGAGATGTCGCAGTGGCCCGAACCGTCGAGGTTCACCTTAATATATATGTCAGTCTCCTTGGTAGTGCGTTTTACCTCGGCGATGCGGTCGCCGGCAAAGAGAATTTCGGCTATCTTGTCCCAGTCCATGCCGTCTTTGCCCAGTATCAGACTCTTGCATCCCAGGTTCTCGGCCAGCTGAGCGTCGGTTTCACGGTCGCCGATGACATAGCTGTTGGCCAAGTCGTATTCTGGATTGTCAATATAGTGGGTCAGCATGCCGGTGCCAGGCTTTCTCATGGGCGAGTTGTCCTCGGGGAAATGGCGGTCTATCAGCTGCTCCTCGAAGTGGATTCCCTCACTTTCCAGTGTCTGGATGATGAAGTTGTGCACAGGCCAGAAAGTGTTTTCCGGGAAGGAGTCGGTGCCTAATCCGTCCTGGTTGCTCACCATGACGAGCTGATAGTCTGTGTGTTGGGCAATGAAACTGAGGTTTCTCATCACGCCCTTGGTGAAGACAAGCTTCTCGAAGCTGTCAATCTGTTCATCTTCCGGCTCCTGAATCAAGGTTCCGTCGCGGTCGATGAATAGCAGTCTGGTTTGTTTCATGTCTATGTCTTTTTTATGTTGAATGATTTTTAGCATTTAGCATTTAGCATTTCAGTTTTCTTCATTTCGTCGTTCTCTATACTGCCATAGAGATAGATGTACGAGATAAACAACCAGTGCAGGATGTATGCGAAGACGAACAGCAGGAGAGCTGTCACAACGATGAAGAGGAAGGTGAAGTAGGAGGGCGTTCCTACCGGGTCGCCTTCGAGAGTGCCCATCTGTGCCGATACCTGTGCGCCTATCAGGATGGCGAGAGGAATGTAGATCAGAATACCTGCCACCAGGATGACAAGACAGCCCAGGAACCCCATCTTGAAAATGGAACCCATGTGGCGGAATCCGCACTTGAATGATTTCCAGGGGCGTAATTTCTCACCCTTTTCCTGCAACATGTATTTGGGAGTGAGATAGGCGAAAGGCAGACTCACCGCCATGCAGAGGGCGGTGGCAGCGACGATGGCGAGTGCAAAGAGCACGATGATGAGGAGCGAGGGCGAGCCTGCTGTCGAATCTGCCGTAGCAGCCGAGCCTGAGGCTGTGAGAAATGCCGTAAGGTAAAAGCAAGTTAGGGCAAACGTTGCGGCGAATGTGACGACGAAACTGACGACAGCCGAAGCGAGATAAATCGTAGTAAACCGCTTCATCATTCTGCCAAAAGGCTTGTCGGTCAGCCAGCGCCATGCTGCTGCTCCCATGAGGAAAGCCGCCACGATGACACCCAAGTAAACGACCGTCTGCAGGCAGAACGACAGCATCATGTTTTCCTCGCCCCAGTCGTGAAGCATCTTGTTGGGTGTGCGCAGGTAAACCATGAATGCCACCATGAATGCATAGATCATAAAAGCCCACCATGTACTTTTCAGCAGGTTCTTCACATTGCCAGTCATCAGACTGTAAGCTTCTTTCATGCAGGCAGTTACACTGCGATGCTTTATCAAATCATTTATCTTCATAGTTTCATTGAATGCTTAGTGTTTAATGTTTAATGTTTAGTGTTTAATTGTGGGATAACAACCTTTCTGCACATTAAACACTAAAACATTAGTTTCATCTCCTTCCTTGTCTTCTGAATTCCGAGCAGGTGATGGCCGTGGCTATTGCTACGTTCAGACTGTCAGCAGTAGGTCTTTCTGGAGGGAAGTTGGGGATGAGCAGCCTGCGGTTCACCCTCTGGGTGAGTTCGGGCGAGATGCCTTTTCCCTCGTTTCCCATGACGATGAATCCACGGTTGTCGAGCTGTTGTGCATAGATGTCCTCACCGTCGAGCAGGGTACCGTAGACAGGCACGTCGGCAGGCAGCGAGGCGAACAGCGTCATCAGGTCGCCATACAGGACCTTCACTCTGGCGATGCTTCCCATCGTGGCTTGCACCACCTTGGGATTATACACATCGGCAGTTTCGGGCGAACAGTAAATGTTCTCTATGCCAAACCAGTCGGCGATGCGGATGATGGTTCCCAGGTTGCCCGGGTCCTGCACTCCGTCGAGGGCGAGGTTCAGACAGTTGAAGTCGATGTTGGCAGAAGCGAAGTCTCTGTTGTCCCTTTGGTCAAAGACGGCGAGCACCTGTTGCGGATGCTGCAGGAAGCTCACCTTTCTGAGTTCCTCCTCGCTTACCGTGACCACTTCAGTCCTTGGGTCAATGCTTTTGTCTTTGAGCCATTCTTCGGTAGCCACAATAAGCGATGCAGGCTGCAGCACTAAGAGGTCGTCCACCACCTTGTGTCCTTCAGCCACGAACTTACCTTCCTTGTTGCGGTTTTTCTTCAGTTCGAGCGACTTGATATATTTTATCTTGTTCTTGCTGATCATCGTTGTATTTCTTTCTCCTGAATTTTTTGGAGTTTCTTCTTTTTATCTATGCTCTTTGGGCCGCATGGTGATTTTTTCAAAGGCGAATCTCAGCCCTCTCTCTCCATAGCTCACCTGTCCACAAAGGCAGAATCCCATAGACGAGAGCAGGCTCACCATGGGCAGGTTGTCGTAGTTGGTGTCTACCTTGATGCTGGGCACGTGCTCCACTTCGCACAGGCTGCACACCTTGTTGATGAAAATGCGTGCGTATCCTTCTCTCTGCAGTTTGGGCAGAGTTGCGAACCGGTGTATGACGTAATAGTTGCTGTTGGTGAGCCATTTTCCTTTGAGAAACTCGTAGGCAGGTTCTCCGTTCAGCACCACCGCTCCGTAAACGGCTATCTGGTCGTTCACGGTGAGCACATAGGCATTGCCGTTGTTGATGTCTGCCAGGATGTCCTTGTAGGCAGGATATTGCTCTGTCCACTGGTGACGTCCCGACTTGATCATCTGTTCTCTGGCTTCGTTGATGACCGTCCAGCAACCGTCAAAGTCTTTCATGAAAGCTGGTCTAAAATCAATCTTCATGCTGTTTCTTTTTGTTGCGTATTATGTTGTGTTTAACTTCCGAACTTGCTGAAGTTCAGTTGCGTATTTATGTAATTTTTCTGCTGTGTGTCGACTTAATCCACGAGGCATTTGTCCAATTCCTTGCAGATGGCCTCTTTCTGCAGATGCTGACCGATGAATACAATCTTGATCATTCTGTCGCCCACCTTGTCGTCCCATTCCTTTCTGAGCTGTTCCTCACGTGCCAGCAGCTCGTCGAGTTGGTCTTTAGGCATGGTGGCTATCCATTGTCCAGCCTGCTTCACGGTCTTCTGTCTTCCTGCCTGTTCGAACACGTAGCACATGTCTCTCTCGTCGGCAAAGTAGCAGATTCCCTTGGCTCTTACCACATCGCGTGGCCATTTGCGTGCCACGAAGTCGTCGAAGAGTCCCAGGTCGAAAGGCTTGCGGCTGTAGTACACGAAGGTGCCGATGCCGTATTCCTCAGCCTCTCCCTCATCGTCGTGGTGATGATGATGGTGATGGTCGTGATCGTGATGATCTTCGTTGCGTTCTGCCTCAATCTCCTGGATCCATCCAGCCGATGTGGCCACGGTTTCCCAGTCAAACTTACGTGTGTTGACAATCTTGTCGAGGTCTACGTCGCCGTAGTTGCACTCGAAGATTTCAGCCTTTGGCTGTATGGCTTTGATGATGTGCTTCAGTTTGTCGAGGTCTTTGGGTTCTACCTCAGCAGCCTTGTTGAGCAGGATGATGTTGCAGAACTCTATTTGCTGGATGACGAGCGACGCCAGATCTTCCTCGTCGATGTTGTCCTTCATCAGGTCGTCGCCGCCTGCAAACTCGTCTTTCATTCTCAGAGCGTCCACAACGGTAACGATGCTGTCGAGTTTCAGCACTCCGTTCTTGATGTATTGCGGACCGAGAGTAGGAATCGAGCAGATGGTCTGTGCGATAGGCGCAGGCTCGCAGATGCCGCTTGCCTCAATGACGATGTAGTCGAACTTCTGCATGTCGACGATTTCCTTGAGCTGTTCCACGAGATCCATCTTCAGCGTACAGCAGATGCATCCGTTTTGCAGAGCCACGAGCGAGTCGTCTTTCTTTCCTACCACGCCTCCTTGTTCTATGAGGGCAGCATCGATGTTCACCTCGCCGATATCGTTGACGATGACTGCAAACTTGATGCCTTTCTGGTTAGCCAAAATCTTGTTGAGTAGTGTTGTCTTTCCACTGCCTAAATAGCCTGTAAGCAACAGGACTGGAATTTCTTTTCTACTGTTCATAGTTTTATTTATTTTACTCGAGTTTTACTTTCTGTATTTGTCGAGTCCCTTATTCAGGAACTCAAGATATGCGTTGACGTCTTCCTTGAAGCTGAAAGCTGCGGTGAGCGGATTGCCGTCGTTGTCGACAGCCACGTAGAAGGGCTGAGCGTTGGCACCAAACTTGCTTGCCTGCAGATAGCTCCACTTGTCGCCGATGGTTCGCAGGGTGCGCTTCTCGCCGTTGAAAGTCACTTCCATAGGCTGTGGCAAAGGTGTCTTGTCGTCCACATAGAGCGAGATGAGCACGTAGTCTTTTGTCAGTTTGTCAGCCACGTTGGCGTCGGTCCATACCGAAGCTTCCATCTTGCGGCAGTTCACGCAGCCGAATCCTGTGAAGTCTATCAGCACGGGTTTGCCCTGAGCCTTGGCAGCAGCCATTCCCATCTCATAGTCCTTGTAGGCCGGCTCTACGGTCTTATTGTTCAGATTGAAGTCCTGTGTGTTGATAGGAGGAGCGAAGGCACTTACCGCCTTGCAAGGAGCGCCCCAGAGTCCTGGAACCATATACACGGCGAAGGCAAGCGAGCACAGACCCAGCATGATGCAGGGCACGGGCATAGGCTTGTCTATCTCGCCTCCGATGGCGTCCACCTGGAACTTCAACTTACCGATGAGGTAGAGACCCAGGGCGGCGAAGATGACTATCCAGAGCGACAGGAACACCTCGCGGTCCAAGATGTGCCAGCCGTAAGCCAGGTCGGCTACAGAGAGGAACTTCAGCGAGAACGCCAGTTCGACGAATCCTAGTACGATCTTGATGGTTTCCATCCATGAGCCAGACTTTGGAGCCGACTTAAGCCATGATGGGAAAAGTGCGAAGAGGGTGAAGGGCAGGGCGAGTGCCAGGGCGAATCCCAGCATGCCCACGGTAGGAGCCAGCCAGTCGCCCGATGTCACCGTCTGAACCAACAGCAGTCCGATGATAGGTGCTGTGCATGAGAAAGACACAAGTACGAGTGTGAAGGCCATGAGGAAGATGGATATCAGTCCAGTGGTGCTCGATGCCTTGTTGTCTACGGCGTTGCCCCAGCGGTCGGGCAGTTTGATTTCAAACCATCCGAAGAATGAGAAGGCGAACACAGCCAAGAGTACGAAGAGAATGATGTTGAATACGGCACTTGTAGACAGAGCGTTGAGTGTACTTGGACCTGCGATGGCTGTGACGGCGAGACCCAGAGTCAGATAGATAACCACGATGCTGAGTCCGTAAGTGCAGGCATCGCGAACGCCCTTCTTCTTGTCGTTCTTGGCACGTTTCAGGAAGAAACTCACCGTCATGGGAATGATAGGCCAGATGCAAGGCATCACCAGCGCGAGGAGTCCGCCCACCAGTCCCATCAGGAAGATATAGATGAGTGAGTGGTTGGCTATGTCGTTGGCGCCTCCGAACGCCTGCAGCTCTTTCACTACGGGCTGCCACAGCGCCTTGGTGTCGAGCTGTTCGGCAGCTTGAGCCAGGGCTGCGCTGTCCAAGGTGTTCTGCTGTGCGGTGTCGGTCAAGGCAGCCTGCATCATGGCGATAGAGTCGGCTTTGTCCTTGGCTGCCATTGCAGCGTCCTGCTTGTTGTCGGTCTTAGCTTCCTGAGCAGCCTTGCTGTCTATGGCAGGCGCCTTGCCTGTGTGCTTGAAGTTGACCTCTGAAGGAGGCAGACAACTCTGGTCGTTGCAGGCTCCGTATTCCAGGTATGCGTCGATAACATACTGAGCAGCAGTGAATTTTACCTTCTGCACGAAAGTGGCGCTTCCTTCGAAGAAACGCAGCTTCATGCCGAACATATTGTCGTATTTCGACACCTCGTTGCCTCTTGCCTGCAGTTTGCCGACGAGTTCTACGCCTTCCATTTTGTTGACGTTGAAGGTTGCCGAGATAGGTCCGTCGCTTCCCAAACCTGTAGAGTAGACGTGCCATCCTGGTTGAATCTTTCCGCTGAATACAATCTCTGCAACTGCTGTCCCGTTAGTTTTCAACTGACTGGTGAATTTTACAGGGCTAAGCAGTTGTGCCTGTGCAATAACTGCGAACAGCAGTAATTGCAGCGTAAATAACATTTTTTTCATCCTAATCTTTATCGTTTTTATATTTGAGTGCAAAGTTACTAATTTTAATTGAAATAGTAACCATTTAGGGCGATTTTTTGTTAAGAAGATAAAGGGGAAGAAGAGGCAGGAATATTTTATTTTTGTCAGGAATGCTTCTCAAATTCTTGACTTAAAAATTATTGGCTCGAATCAAATATCTCATTCAGAATGATTCTTGAGTTAGGATAGCCTTTGTTTTAACTCCATTGAATTCTCCTTGACTTCAGAGAATGCTCTCGTAAATCTTGTCGAATTCCTGTCTTAGCAGCGCTTTGTCCTCGATGATGTCGCGCAGCATTTTCAGTTCCTTCTCGTTGGGCGAGTTGGGAATCCAGAGTTTGATGTATCCATGTACTGAGTACTTCTCGTCCATGTGGTGGGCGAAGAGTTCCCATATTTGTTCCTTGTCTTTACCGGGATTGTTTTCCTTGGCATAGAGGATGGCACGGAGGAAGATCTCGTGGGTGTCGATGTCGCGGTCGGCTTCAGCCACGATTTTTCCGTAGATGCTTCTGGGCTGACGGCTTGACGAGGCCCTGTGGTCTTCCACCGCCTCTTTCATGATCTTTATCTGGTCTTGGGAGAACCATCGCTTCAGCCGGGCATCTGCCATGAGAATCTTTCCACTCGTGATGTGGTGGATAGCTCTCGGTCCGCTCATTCCCAGGTCGTGGTAGGCAGCCACGACATACACCATGTTGATGTCGGCACCCGTAATGCGTGCCAACTTCAGAGAGTTCTTGATCACCCTGTTGACGTGTCTGAGTCCGTGGCTTTCACCGAACTCTGTATATTTTGGCAGAATCTGTGTTTCCACAAACTCCATGATTTCCATACTTACTTGTTGTATCATTGCTTTTTCTCCTCATTATATTTCCAATGCGAATCCCAGGACGATGGTCAGGAATACGATTTGTCCATAGATGAAAATATTGCGTGCCGTACTTCCCAACACCCTGTTGAGTTCCCTGCCGTGGTTGATGGCTTTCAGCTGCCGGTAGGTAGTATGGTGCATGCCGGCGTAGACGGCGTAGAGGGGGAGGGCAAAGGTAGAGGTGTCGCGCACTACGGCATCGTGGATTCCCATGCCCATCATGATGGCGAGGGGCACATACCCCAAGAGCAGATAGAGCCAGAGTGCACTCTTCTCGTCCCATCTGTCGATTAACTTGACGATGAGTGTGCGTTTGCCAGCCTCGCGGTCGTTGTCTCTGTCGCGGAAGTTGTTCACCACCAAGAGTGTGTCCACCACCAGTCCGCAGGCGATAGCGGCCATCACCACCTCAGTACTTACTGTCTTGTAGCCCTCGGGCATGATGACATAATAGGTGCAGCACACCGGTACGATGCCAAAGAACAGCAGCACCAGTATGTCGCCCATGCCGTGGTAGCTGAAGGTTGTGGTGTAGAGGAAGCAGAACGCTACGCAGGCCACTCCCACCCATATCATGGCCATTCCTCCGTAGATGACGAGTGGCAGACCGATGGCGCATCCAAGGAGCGTGGTCACGATGATACCCGTCTTCATGGCGCGTTCGGTGATCCATCCTTCGGCGCAGGCCCTCTTGGGGCCTAATCGTGTCTCGTCGTCATTTCCCCGTTTAAAGTCGAAGTAGTCGTTCACGAAGTTGGAGTCAATCTGCATCACCCATGCGAAGAGCAGACACAGTAGGGCTGGTATGTACAGGATGTGAGGCTGTGCAGCATCGCCAACTGTTTCCATCAGATAGCAGTCGCGCATAGCGAGTGCGATGGCTATCAGTACGGGTACAGCCGCAGCCGACAGCGTTTTGGGTCGCGCTGCCAAAAACCAGGCCTTTATCGAATTTGTTGCAATCATCAATTGAAGAAGTTCCAGCTAACACCGAATCGGAACACGATGCCATTGAGCGGATAGTGGGGCACGAAGAAATAGTTCTTGTCGCCCGAACCCTTGTTGACGTGTGTCATCATTACGAAGAAACGTGTATGCTTGATGTGCACGTTGGCATAGACGTTGACGATGGGGTAGTTGCCCACTTTCACATTCTTGTCGCCATTGTCCTGTACTGTGTACTGACTCAGCGCAGGCGAATAGTCGGGTGCCTCATAGCTTGTGAAGTATCTCACGTCGGCACCCAGGTCGATGTTGAGCACCTTCACCACAGGGAATTTCAGATACAGGTTGCTGTACACGTTGAGCGCAGGCACGGGGATGACGTCCGTCTTGCTCGAGTGCTGATAGGTAATGACGTTCTCCCAGTTCAGTATTCCCCATCTCACGTCCTGGAACAGCTGGGCTGTCAGCAGGTTGACGGGGCTCCCGCTCTGCTTGGCCTGCACCGTTACTCCCGTACGTGCCGCCTGGTTGTTGTCCGTCACGTTGTAGCTCTGGCTCAGGTAGGCGTAGTTCTTTATCTCGTCCACAGCCACTCTGAGCATCGTCTTTGTCTTGGCAAACTTCAGCGTTCCCATGATGCGTGTGTGGATAATCTTGTCGAGGTCGTTCTCCCACCAGAAGTGACGACCGTGATAGTTGCGGAAGTAGAACGAAGGAGTGATTCTGTGGAAGAAACCACTACCGATGACCGACAATGTGTCGCCGAGGAAGGGGATGTTTACGTCCACGTCGCCGTCGACCGCCAGGGTTCCTGCATCCTCGCCGGCCACACCGATTTCGGCCACGGCATTATAATGCAGCAGCTTGCCCTGTCGCTTGCTCAACTGTCCGCCCACACTCACCGAGTGCTCGTTGTATTTCATCACGCCGCCCTCGGTGTCAGGCAACTCGAAGTGGCGCAGGTCGTAGCTCACGAAAGCCTTCAGTCCCGCCTTAGCCCACTTGCTGAATCCCTCCAGCGTAGCCAGCGCCAGGGTGTTCTTCATCTCCCAGTGCTTGGTGTTGTCGTAGATGGAGTCGCCCTCGTATTTTCCCGCCGTGTAGTATTCGTTCAGATAGTAGTCGGCAGGTGTCTGATAGGCGATATAAGTACGGCTGTAGTTGTCGAACTTCAAGGTGTGTATAAAACTTGTCACCGGCACGTATTCGTTTTTCATCCAGGCCGTGTCCTGAGCCGCCTTCTTCTCCTGTGCCATGATGCTGTCGGCGGCGCTCTTACCGTTCACGGCGATGCGCTCTGTCGGCTTGGCATCCTTCTTGTCGGCAACGGGCTCGTCGCCCACTATCTTTGCGTCGTCGGGTCGTCCGGCAAACTTAGGCGTCTTGCCAAAGGCATCCTCGTCGAACTTCTTGCCCTCCTGGCGAGCCTTTTTCCTTGCCTCCTCCTTGGCGTCCTCGGCGGCATTCTCCTTCTTTGAGGCCATGGCAAACTTCTTCGCCTTGATCTCCTCGTCGGTCATGCGCACCCTTCTGTTGAATCCCACATTGTACCTGTGGTTGAAGAACACGTGTATGCTGTTGTTCCTGTTCCAGTTCTGCTGCAGCACAGTAGGAATCTCGTTCTCGGCATAGGTGTCTTCGAAGAGTTCGGGGTGCTTGATGTAGTCGTCGTTGGTGATTCCGCCGTTCTCTGTCGCCTTCTGGTGCAGGGTAGAGAAGAGCAGGTGCGCCTGGTATCTGTCGCCTATGTACGATCCCCACATGGTGTACTTGAAGTGCGAGGTGCTCTGGCTGTCGTAGTAGCCACGTCCGTACTTATAGTCGAATCTGAATCCCATGCCCAGTCGTTTTCCCGCGTTGACGGCAAACATCGCCTTGAAGTCGTCCTCGCCGTTGGTACGGTTTCCGCAGCTGTTGAGCGTCACGTTGGTGATGGGCGAGTAGGTGTTGGTGAAGTGGAATTCGCTGACGGGCGTGCTGATGCAGTCGAAGGGCTGTGCGAAGATAAACTGCCCCTGGTCCAGCCGTCGGTCGATAAAGATACGGTTGATGCGGGGCGAACCCAGATTGCCCAGCGAGTTGTATTCTCCCCTCAGTCCAGAGGTGAATGGGGTGTTCATGTACATGTGCTGCAGGGTGTCCACCTGTGCCTCCTGTCGGTCGCCGAATCGCTCGTCTATGGTCCACACCTTCAGTCCCTTGGGTATTTCCTTGTCCGACCCTAATGAGTCGGTTCTGACGTTCCTGTTGTTGACGGGTGCAAACATCGAGTCCTCGTTGTTGCTAAAATCGGTTTGTGCCACGACAGGTGATGTCGCAGCACAAAACAGAGTTATCGTAAGGATTGCTTTACTTTTCTTCATCATTTTCTGAATAGTCGAATACATACTTCGGCGATTTTCACCACTACTCCTACGAGCAGAACTACGTAGGCAGGTGTGTGTGTGTCCATTGTGTACCACAGCGTGATGCCCACGATGACCAATAGGATGAAAGCCGTGTTCAACTTGTTGCGCACTTTCAGGTTGGTCGGGTCGCTGTAGTCCAGTCGTTTATAGTGGTGGTGAGGTCTCACGGCGTAGGTTGTCTTCTCCTGAGCCTCTTGCTGTTGCTGCTCCTTGTTTTCGGCAGCATTGTTGTTATTTTGTTCTGTTGTCATATTGCGTTTGTTACTGTTCTATTCCCTCGAAATTTATTTCACCAGAGTTGCTATTTCGTTGAAAATCTGGTCTTTTCTGTCGATGGTCTTCTTGCGGAACTTACCGAAGATGCGTGCCAGGTCGTTCTTTTTCTTGGTCAGCGCCACCTTGTCGATGATCACCTCTTCGGCTGGCAGTTTGAATCCGGTCTGTCTTCCCTCCTCATAAATATAATTAATGTGGTTGATCGACAGGCTCACCTTTCCGTCTGTTATCTTGGCGATGAGGTTATATTTGCATTCTGTTCTGTCGAGTGCGATGAAGGAGTTGCTGAACACGAGCCATTCGTCCATCGTGTTGACGATGATGTGTTCGTCTTTGTTCACCAGCGCCATTCGGCTTGCCTTGCTCTCTTTGTCCTGAGTCAAGCCGCTCATGTAGTCGAACACCAGGTCGTAAAGCTGGGCTGCGCTCTTGCCGGGGGCTTCTATCTCTGTGTCAAACACGATTTTGCCCTGTTCGTCGAAGGTGATGGCGCCTTCCAGGTATTTGGGGTCTTCCTTCAGTTTCGCGCCGTTAACCTGAGCAGCAGGTTTAGGTGTTTCCTTCTTTGTTGCCGTAGGAATTACCCATCCCGATCCCTGCGATGCTGTGGTGGCAGGAGCAGGAGTCGCTGTGGTTGCTGCAGGAGCCGATGGGGCAGTGGTTGCCTCAGGAGCAGCTGTTGTTGCCGCAGCACCATTGGCTTCTGCGTTCAGTCTTGCCGCCTCTGCCTTCAGTCTTGCAGTCTCAGCCTCAGCTTCCTTTATCTGTTGCTGTATCTTTTCGGCCTTGGCTTTTGCCTCCTCAGCCGCCTTTCTCTTAGCCTCTTCCTCTGCTTTTTTCTTGGCAGCTTCGGCAGCCGCCTTTTGTTTGGCAGCTTCCGCCTTCTGCTTGGCTTCCTCTACCGCCTTTTTGGCTTCCTCAAGCTTTTTCTGAGCCTCCTCCAACTGCTGTTGGGGTGTGAGGACACTTTGCGCTTGAACAGACATCAAGGGCAAAAATAAGAGTATGGAAATGATTAATTTTTTCATGATGGTTTCACCTTAGGTTTGCGGAAGATGAGGGATTCAAACCCCCGATA
>ULMG01032265.1_pt1 | contig 16847 bp, 10 predicted proteins | sample 1951601 | NCBI WGS metagenome assembly ULMG01 (sample SAMEA4835545, study PRJEB28245) | human gut metagenome | biome: gut microbiome; material: fecal sample | place: Denmark | collected 2008
GATTTTGCCTTTTACAACCCAGTCGATAGTTGCAACAGCCGATTCAAGGTTGTTGTCGGTAGCAATCGCTTTTACTTCAATAACGTAAGTTAATGTTTCGGTTTGCGCGTTAACGAGTTCATTCGCCGTTTCGGTCGAGAATGCCGCCACAGGAACGGTAGTTGCGGGAAGAACTTCGATATTCGTTTCTTTATTGTAAATTCTTACCGAATAACCGTTAGTTGCGCCTTCTACAGCAGTCCAAGTTACGTTGTCGCCGTCTTTTGCAAGATCAGCGGGCATAGCGAGCGCGGTTTTAGTAATCGAGAACTTATAGGTCGCTTCGTCGGACGCTTCTTTTCCGCTTACGGCATTAACTTTAACCGTTACGGTATATTCGCCTGCGGCAAGTTTCTTGTCTTTAAGTTCGATTTTCGTTACTTTAAGCGACTTGTTTTCATAAACCGCAGTTTTATCTGCCGCAGTCACTTTCGCATTATAACTTTCTGCTCCGTCAACCGCATTGAACGAAACCGTTACCGTTGTTTCGTCAAACTTGAAACCAGAAGGTTTCGAGAACTTTTCCGTTTCGTCGTCAAAGCACGCCGCAAAACTTACAGCACAGCAGCATACCAAAATGAACGACAAAATCAATTTGCCTAATTTTTTCATCTTTTCACTCCTTATGAAATTTTTATCTAACTTTAAGCGGAATGAGGAATTTACCTTCCCCCGCATCGAGTTTTATGTTAGCAACGCCGTTTTTAAGCGCGATAACAGACTCTTCACCGTCGTCTATGACAAGAACGCCTTTATACTGCGACGAGAACGTTACGTTAACGTTAGCTTCTTTCTTTTCGGACGGGTTACTTGCGTTGGTGAGCATAAAGCCCTTATTTCCGTCTTCGTCTTCAAACGAACCTAAAAGAACGTCTTCATCGCTCGTTACATCCGAAACACCGTTGACATCTTCAAGCGGCAACTCATATTGCAACAAGGTGAACATCCAATTTTCCTCGTTTTTGCTGCCCAGAACGGAAGTCGTTCCCAGCCAGTCGAAACTCATATAAATGTGATCCCACGCAAGAATTTCAAGGTCTGCCGTTTTTACTCTATCGAATACAGGGAGTTTTTCGCCCTGCATATTAACCATGGGGTCATAACCCGATTCATGGCTGGAATACACATAATGCAATAACGCTTTCGAACCATAGGTCATAGCTACAGCCATCTGCCAACGAAGTTCTTCCGTCGTGGGCGAAGCATAAGTCTGATGTCCTGCGGTTTGAACCGAATACCATAAAGGAATATTCGCTTGTTTTGCGTAATGACTATATACGTCAATATCCGAAAAATAAGTATCTCTTAAACGGTTGACTTCCGAATTATCGGGATCTTTTTGTATTGCGTAATAATCGTAAGACAGTACATCCGGGCGAACTTTATTTATAAAACCCGAAACGTAACTGTCAAGAGACCCGCCGAGCGCGCCCGAATTGGCATAACTCGGGAACAAATTGACGTAAAACAGTTTATCACCCATCGTCTGTTTCCAAAGCGTATGCTTTTGCGACAGACTGTCAAACTCACCCGCAGTAGGTTCATCCGAAACGCAAAGACCTTTTATCGCGGAATGCGAATAATAGGAAGGCGTTCCACCGTTCCAACTTCTCTCGTCGGGAATAACCGAAACGTTATGCGCCGCGCAATTATCTAAAAATTCCGTCGTCACGTCATAATGTCCTACAAGAAGATTGATTCCCGCGTCGGCAAGGTCGGCTATGTGTTGGTCTTTAAGATAAATGAACGAACCGTTCCATACGCCGATAGTAATTTCCTTATCGTCTTCATAGGTAGGTACGACGTAAGACTTTTCGGAATCGTCGCCACCACCCGTGCAACCGCCGAAAGCGGTTAAAGCCAGAACACCTGCAAGCGCAAGCGTAAATATTTTCTTTTTCATATGTTACTCCGTTATGCCGCGTCGTGAATTACAACGTTATCGATATAAAATACGGTATTTGTCCAGACGTTCGCATTCTCGAGATTAGCAGAATCTCCTAATCTTCCGAAGCACATATTCATAGAAACGCCGTAGCAGTCTTCTTTGATGTTCATAGTATAAGAGAATGTCCCGTTATTCCAAGCTTCCGGACTTTCATCGCTGTAATAACCTTGTCCCCAATACCAACCGCCGTTACCCGCCTCTCCGAGATTACCGGAGGTTTTCGGATCTCCGGCAGCGGTTGCTCCGTAAAGGAAGAAACCGAATCTTGCGGAAGTATCTACAGTGCAAACGACTTTTACGTCGAACGTAACGGTCTGACCTGCTTTAAGGTTATACCAAAGAACAAGCCAGGCGTTATCTTTATCCGTTCCGTTATGCGTAACTTTAAGCATATTGTTGCCTTCTTCATTTGCGATTTCGTAATTGAAGTTGGTTTCGTTTCTCTTGCTCCAGTCTTCAAGCATTTCGGGATCGTCAAAAGTATAGTTTGTGGTTTTCTCTTTCCATTTAGCATAAAGCGTATGATTTGCGGCAGTGGCAACCTTGGTGCTCATAGTAATTTTTTCGCCCGTGCCTTCCGCATCGAGATACCAGCCCACGAATTTGAAACCTTCTTTTTCGGGGTTATTAGGTATAGCCATTGCTCCGTACATACTGCCATAAGTAACTTTTGCCGTAGCAACGGTGGTTTCTTCACCTATTTTTCCTCCCTGCAAATCAAAAGCCAGATCATACTGATTTCCTTTCCATCTTGCGTAAAGAGTGTGGTCGCCTTTGGTTTCTGCAACTACGGTTTCAGCAGTAACTTCTTTGCCCGAACCGTCTTTTTTCATGCTCCAACCATCAAAAGTGTAGCCGGTGCGTTCATCGGTAATTATAGGAAGTTCGCCGTATGCTTCGCCGGGTTTTACTTTTTTAGTTTGCGTAAAAGTAATTTCGGTGCAATTCGCGTCAAACGTGACGGTGACTTTATTCTCATCTTCTTTTTGCGTTCCGCAACCCGCAAACACGGATAACGCAAGAACGACAAGCAACAGACAAGAAACAAATAGTTTAGACATTTTTTTCATACTCATTTTCTCCTGAATAGATTTTATTTAATAGTCGGTATCCCGATTTTTTTTAGTTTTTCACGCCAGCGAGCGACATGATGTGGCTCCAAGACGATTTGTAGTAGTTATACTCTCTATCCAAGAATCCTTTCGCCGTAAACGACGGGGTTTCGGTTCCGAACGCCGAAGGCATAGAATCTCTGGTAGGAGTTATCTGACCGAGATATTCCATAGGATAGTTCATAGCGTTACCGAGCGATATCTGTTTCGATACGATTTCAAGCTTCGATTTACTGAATATTCTCGCATCGGCATAATAATCGAACTGCGAAATATCAACGGTAAGCGGAGCCATACAACCGTAAGTCGCGCTCATTACTATTTCTTGTCCGTCTTTCGAATACATATATTTAAGGAAGTCTTTCGCCAAATCTTTGCTCGTAGAATATTCGGGAACGGAAGCTACGAAATCGGGCAAACAGAATTTAATCATTCTCGAATCGCTTAAAAATTTAAGCGTGCTTTCCGATATACCGAGCGTAGCAGCATCCGCCGCGCTTGCCGTTTTGTTTCCGTCGATATAATTTTCATCGATAAAATTGATAATACTGCGAAGTTTTGTTTCGTTCGCCACCTTATCTCCGGTGAAATCTACCGAAATCTTCGGGTTTTCTACTATCGAACTGATTATAGGCGTTCTTATGAAGGCAACGTCGGCATCTCCGGGGTTGAACTGCTTTGAAGCTTCTCTTTCGAGCCAGTCGCCGTTTGCGCTGAAAAACGCCTCTCCTCTTAAAAAGTTAAGTTGTTCCTGATCGTAACTGTCGGATATATTATCTGTCGATACGTAACCGTTAGACTGTAAAATTATACTCCTTATCGTGTCGTATGCTTTAAGTCTGCCTGTGGTATTGTAGATATCGGCAGTATACGTTCCGCTTTCGTTTTTACCCTCGTAGAAAGCCTCCGAAACTGCTTTTCCTTCGTATTGCATCCATAAATCGCCGAAAAGGAAATGTAAGTATGAATCGATTCCCGAATAAGAGAACGCATACGCTTTACCCGAAGCCGATTTTACGTCAGCGGTTTTGATTCTGTCGAATAATTCAAACATTTCGTCGGTCGTTACAGGTAAAGCAAGTTCGGCTTTATTTGCCGCTTTAAGACTGTTATTGGTTTTATCCCAAAGCGTTTTGTTATATAACAAGCCGACAGCACCGCTCGTCCATGGAAGCGCGTATTGCTTGCCGTCTGTATAAGTCATTATCTGATAGTAATACGGATTCATCAGATCTTTGATTTTTCCCGTTTCGTTATACCCTTCAAGATCGGCTTCATACACATCGGACAAATCTGCCCACTTATAGCCGCTCGCCACCGATTGCGTAGCAAAAACATTGTTCAGAATGGTAAAGTACAAATCTATCTTGTTTTTGCTTGCGCCAAGATTCAACGAGCTTTCGACAAAGGAACTGTCGGGAGTCGTCTTTACTACTTTTACGGTAACATCCTTGTGCATTTCGTTGTAGCTTTCCGCAAGATCCTTTACAAAATCACTACCGTAACCTTTCGCCACCACTGCGACATTCAGTACTTTCGGGTCGGAACTTATGTCGTCTTTCTTACCACAGGCGGTAGTTGACAACGATAATACTCCCGCGAGAGCGACCGAAAAAATCGCGCCTAAAACCTTTTTTACTTTCATTTTCTTATCCTCACTTTTTATTTTTAATACTGTTACAACACTGTTAAAGCGATTTGCTTAGCGCAAAGCGACAAGCAAAAGAGGATATCCTCTTTCTGTTTTTACTGTCAGCCTTTTATTCCGCCCACGCTGACGTTTTCCATAAGTTTATTGCCAAAGATTATAACAATAAGAACAACCGGCAAAGCCGACATCATAACGCCCGCAAAATAAGTCATATGCGGCGAAGTGGCATCGGAGAAACGCATAAGTTCGCTGAATTGATACAATCCCGAAGCAAGAGTGGGCATATTATCGAGAAACAGTATAGCCGTTTCATAATTGTTCCATTGCGTTATAAACGAAAGCAAAAACAAAGCGAAAAACGGTCCTATTGCAAGAGGCAACATTATTTTAGCAAATATGCAGAACCTGCCTGCCCCGTCTATCTGCGCGGCTTCCATATAGGTTTTATCGACGCCTTTGAAAAATGCATACGTTATAAGGAAATTCCCGCCGAAACCGCCTAAAAACGTTACGAGTATAAGAGGCGAATCGTTTAACCCCAACGTGTAAATAACTTTATACTGCGAAGGCAAACTACCGACTATCGGCAACGCAATCGTAAATAAAACGAACGAAAACGCTATTTCTTTACCGATAAAGTTATATTTTGCAAATATATATCCGGTTATCGTGTGCATCAGAACGCTTAAAACCGACGCTCCCGCGGCAAACCACAGGCTGTTTACAAACATTCCGAAAAACGATGTATCGTTATATTCGATGTACCTGTACGCTTCCGCATAGTTCTCGAAACTGATTTTTTGCGGCAAGCTTAACATGTTTTCATAAAACGCTTTATCTGTTTTCATCGAATTGTAAAACGTCCAGAAAAGCGCGTAAATTATAAAAATCGAATAAATCCAGAATATACAATAGAAAATCGACGTAGCGATTTTACCGCCTATTGCCCCCTTCCCGTTTTTTGCTATACGAACAATGCCTATTACCGGAATTATGAAACTTAACACGTCAAAAACAATCGCTAATATTTTATTCGTAATTTTATCGTTTGTTTTTTCCATATTAAAACTCCACGTCGGCGTAAACCTTACCGAGCAACCATCTTGAAATCATTATAATCGGGAACAATATGAGCGTACACGTTATTCCCAAAGCCGACGGCAAATACAGCGACGGTGCGGGTTCGTTTACCTTTTCGAATATCCAGAACGAAATGGTTTTTGTATCCGCCACCCCTTTCGTCAAAAGAAGAATAGGTCCCGTTGCCGTAAACATACTCGAAATATTCAAAAGAAGAAGCATCGATATGGTCGGCCAACAAAGCGGCATAACTATTCTGAACATTTCTACCGCCATATTCGCGCCGTCAAGGTTGGCGGATTCCAACAACTCTTTCGGGATTCTTGCCATTGCGCCCGAAAACAAAATGAACTGTCCGCCGAAATTCGTAAAGAAGAAATAGCCTATTATCGTCCATTTCGCATATTTTTCGTCAACGAGCAATGCCGGTATCTGTTTCCCCGATAAAGTCTGCCATATCTTTCCCACGGGTCCGCCGGGATTAATCATATAAGTGAATATCGCGGTCATTGCGACAGCCGGCAGAATACTCGGCAAAAACAGCATAGTCCGATAGCAACCGGAAAGCGGTATTTTTTTATATAAAAAGTACGTCAGAAAAAACGCCCACGGCAATAAGAATATCGTTTGAAAGCCCGACGTTAAAAGCGTGTTTACAAGAGCGCGTTTAAGTTCGCCGTTTTTCCAGAGCGTTGCAAGCATTTTGAAATTTTCAAGGGTAAAATATGTTTTTCCCGTATCGGTATCGAGCCTGCGAAACGCGAGCAATATCGAATCAAAGTTTACAATACCCCAGAAAATTATAAAATGCACGACCGGAATAAGAAGCATTAACGCAACGAACAAGCCGTCCAAACGTTTTGCGTTTGATATTTTTGTTTTACTTACGTTAGAATTTTCCATTCTTACCCCTTAAAATTTTTTTTACGCGGAACGAACGAATTTCAAACGGCTTGAATTCAAATTCCTTCGGCGCGTTTCCGATTTCTTCTTCGAGTAAATCGGTTTCGCAAACAATTTCAAACTTCTCGGGAAGAATAACGTTTGTTTTTGCCGCATTTCCGTTTCTTTCGTTCATTCTTAAAATAAATCCGTCGCCGTCATACGCGGGCTTAAACGCCGTAACGTCGATTGCTTCGTTATCTACATACGGAATCTCGACAGCAGTATTACCGAATAAGAATCTGCCGTTGAAATCTTTTGCGAGTTCGTCGATTTTTATGTTATTGCAAACTCCGACGTGCAGATAAATCGCGTAGGAATATTTTATCGGATGACAATCGGTATTTTCGCAAGGATAATTGAAAGTGCGAACCAAATCGAGCGAAATTATTCCCTGCTTTGCCATATAACCGTTTTTAACGTTATTTATAACAGCAAAACCGTCTTTTCCGTCGTTTATATCCAGCCATTTCTGACAGCAAATCTCGTATTGAGCCGCCTCGTGTTCGGTATTATCCGTCGTAGGTCTGTCAAGGTAACCGAACTGAATATCGCTGCGGACGGTATCGCTCCACGTTTGCGGCATAAATTCGGCGCGCATCATATAGCCGGAATCTTTCCAATCAACGTCGTGATAAACGCGGATTATCGGATCGTGTTTATGAATTACAATCGTCTGCACGAGTTTGGAGTTTTTGAATTCATAAGCCTGCCGAACTTCTACGAGGTCGCCGAAATCGGTGGTTTCGGAGTTCGTTAAAGTCATAAATACTTCGGGCTGATCACGGTAATCGTCATCGAAATCCCACGCATCGCCTCTGTCGATAAATACGCGAAGTTTATTGCCGTTTTCAAAAACAACTCTGCCGTCGGCATTCAGAACGAGTTTCTTAATCGAACCGTCTGCCGCGAATTCTATCGTGTAATCATCGGTTGCGACTATATTTTCTTTACTCGTTTTTCCGTTTGCGTAAACCGACGGTTCAACGAGTTTATCCGCTCCCGCATAATATAAGTATCCGCCTTTTTCATTTTTTCTTAAAGCGGTGATTTGTCTGTTTTCAAAGTTTACGAGGCTCGTCTTTTCGCTTGCTTTATAACTATACCCTAAACCGTTTGCGATGTTTTCAAGTTTATCGAGTATATTCTTGTAAGCGACAGCCGTTTCTCTGTAAACGCGGCTTATCGAAGAACCAGGAAGAATGTCGTGGAACTGATAAAGCAGAACTTCTTTCCACATTTTATCGATTTCGGTTTTATCACCTTGTTTTCCGAGAGCCGAAAACAGCATTTCGAGCGCAACCATTCTTCCTTCGAATTCGCGGTTGTTGTACTTATTATCATTTTGCGAAGTATAAGTCGCCCTATGCTTTTCAAGATACATCTCGCCTTTATAGTCGGCAAGTTTTCTTTCGTCGAGTTTATGGAAATAATCTGCGGCGCGCTCCATTTTTACTTTCGGCAAATACGGAGTTTTTTCCTCGCGGAGTATTCTTTCAACCATAGTTTCGGAAGGTCCGCCGCCACCGTCGCCCACACCGTAAACCATAAGGAAATCTTCTTTCGGATCTTCGGGTTTAAGTTCGCTTTCGGCAAACAATAAACCTTTTGGATCTGCGAGAGAGTTATACGTTCCTTCGGGCGGCATATGAACTATTATGGAACTATCGTCTATACCCTCCCATCTGAACGTGTGATACGGGAACAATGTCCTGTTAGACCACGATATTTTTATGGTCATAAAATAATTCTGACGCGATTTTTTAAGTACTTGCGGAATACACGCACTGTAACCGAACGTATCGGGAAGCCATCTCACGTCAACATAATCGCCGAATTCTTCTTTCCAGAATTTTTGCCCGTAAAGTTCCTGACGAACCATAGATTCTTCACAGGGAACGTTGGTGTCGTTTTCTACCCATCCGCCGCCGATAGGTTCTAATCTGCCCTCGGCTACATATTTCTTAATTTTTTCGTAAAGTTTCGGATCGAGTTCTTTTACCCAAGCCACCTGTTGCGGTTGCGAAACGACAAAGTGGAAATCGGGATATCTTTCCATTAAGTATATAACGCTTGCAAAAGTACGCAAAATTTTACGCTTGGTTTCTCTGATAGGCCAAAGCCACGCAAGGTCCATATGCGCGTGTCCGACAGCCGTAACCTGCGTATTGTCAATTCCGCTCTCGTTAAACAGTTCGTTGATTATTTCTTTCGATTTTGCATAGTAATCGGGATCGTTATAAACGACCATATTCATTACTTTCCGAAGCGCGAAAACAAAACGGAATTTCCGTTCGCTATCGGGCTGTAACGTGCTTGTATAATTGAACAACACGTCGAAATCGTGGTAAAGTTCGTTCATATGCGGATCGCGGCGAACGATAGCGGCTTCGGACAACGCAACGTCGCGCACAAATTCGCCGACGAGTCCGTTCGACGCTCCGTCTATGTACAAATCGATAGTTCCGTCTTTTGCTACAAGTTTGTCGAGCGGATAAAATCTTTTTTCGATATTGTAGTCCATTACGCCGAATATAAGAGAACCCGCCGTAAAACCTTTAAGCGCGTGTCCGTCGTTATCTACAAGCAATCCTTCGGCATCGTTGCAGAATTCAAGATAAAGATTATCACGACTTACGTTTTCGGGAAGTTTTCCCGTTAAATGAAACCACGCGCAGGCAAAATTCTTTCTCGCCCAGATTTCACCTTTCTTTATAGGCTTATATTCAAGCGAGTTTCTTTCCGAAAACGGAACCGGCTCTTCGGAATAGGCGTACGTCACGTCAAGGTCTAAAATTTTAGTTTTGCAGAGTTCTTTGAATTCTTCGCCTATAAATTTCTTTAAGGTAAAAATCTCAAGTTCTCTTTCATATTGACCTTTGTGCTTAAAAATATCTTTCATGTTTAACCTCTCAAAATGTTTCTTCTTCGAGCATTGCGCACAGGCAATGATATACGGGAAGGTGTAATTCTTGTATTTTATAGGTTTCCGTTTCGGAAACTTTAATTGTTACGTCCGATATGTCGGACAACTTGCTTTCTTTGCTACCCGTCATCGCAACGACAGGAATTCCGACTGCTTTCGCGGTTATAGCCGCAAGATAGCAATTTTCGGAATTACCGGACGTCGATATTGCTATAAGTACGTCGCCCGCTTTTGCAAGTCCGTATAATTGTTGAGCAAACACGACGGTAGGCTCTTTATCGTTTGCAAATGCCGTTGAAAGCGAAATATGCGAAGTCAACGAAATCGTTCTTATTGCCCCTTCAAGCGTCCGTTTCAATCTTTCGCCGTCTTCGCCGTAGCTCGAAAGGTTATTAAAAACATCTTGTTTTATCGGACGTCTTTTTCTGAAAGATTTCATCAGTTCGCCAACGATATGTTCGCTGTCTGCTGCACTGCCGCCATTCCCGCAAACATAAATTGTTCCGTTCTTTTTCGTTGTTTCAAAAAGCGTTTCAAAAGCGCGCATTATTTCGGCTTTTACCGAGTTTAATGTCGGGTAACGCTCAAATAATTCATCGTATATCTTTTTCGTTGTCGGTTTCATAAATACTCCCCCGTAGCAACAGCCACAGCAGCAAAATCGCCTATCGACTCACCTAATCCCGCAGGCAGAATTTGCACTTTTTCATACGAATAGCAAAGACATTCTTTTTTTAATACCTTTTCACACGGCGGCAAAAGCAAATCGCTTGCGCGCATAAAAATACCGCCTATCACTATTCTTTCGGGATTCAACACATCGACCAGAACGGCAAGCGACCGACCAAGCATTTCTCCGCTTTTTTTATAAACCGCAAGGCAGAATTCATTGCCTTTTCTTGCGTTTTCGGCAAGAGTTTTTGCGCTTATTTCCGTTCTATCGCCTATTGACGATAAATACTCCCTATAACTTGATTGGTATTTTTTATTTTCTGCCATTATCTTTGCAAGCCGAGCCATTCCGCTCCCGCTACAATACCCCTCGCACGAACCTGCTTTCCCGTAACCGACAGGTCCTCTTTCAGTCAACCTAACGTGGCCTATTTCTCCTGCGTTATCGTTAGTTCCGGAATAAAGTTTTCCGCTTAAAATAAGCCCTGCGCCGAAACCTGTGCCGAAAGTAAGAAACACCATATTTTTAGAACCTGCGCCCGCCCCGAATTTCCATTCAGCAACGGCGCAAGCATTAGCGTCGTTTTGTAAATAAGTTTTTATTTTAAACTTATTCTCGAAATGCTTTATGATTTCTATATTATCCCAAAGCGGCAAGGATGGCGGCTTCATAATTACCCCGTTCTCACTGTCGAGCGGTCCGCCACAACTGATGCCGATTCCTTTTATTTCGCTTTTCTGCTTTTTCTTTTCAATAAATTCGTCGAATCGCGAAAGTATCGCATCAGGCGTTTGTTTTTCGGTAAGAAAATAAATTTTATCTTCTATGCTGATATTACCGTCAACTTTTCCCAAAACGGCGGCGCATTTCGTTCCGCCTATATCTAACCCTATATAATATTCGCCCATAATGAGCCTATCATTTCCCTTGTTTTCCTTTTATGCGAATATTATACACTAAAACGCATTTATTGTCAATATGGTTTTTAATAAAGTGGTAATAGTGGTATTATTTATTTTTTGCTTGACATTTTTGTCTTTTTACATTAGAATTGATACTATAAAGAATTGATACTATAAATATCATTTTTTTTCGTAGAGGGAAGCATGTCAGATTCCGCAATTTATAAAGAGATCGCCGATTATTTGAAATCATTGATTGAAAAAAATAAAACGATACCGAATTATATTTTACCGTCCGAGCGATTGCTTGCGATGAAATTCAAGGTAAGCAGAAACCCCGTCAGGCACGCTTATGAGCAATTGCTTAAAAACTCCGTTGTTAAAAAAATACACGGAAAAGGTTATGTAATCAATAACGTTTCCGAAACGCCGATTGAAAAACAATCCGCAAGAATAAATTTTATTGTTCCCGATCTTACAACAGCCTTTATGCAGGACATACTGTCCGGCGTAGAAAAATTTTGCGATAAATCAAATATAGATTTATCTATAGAAACAAGCAACTTGAAACCGAATAAAGAAAAACACCTTATTCAAAACGCAGTCACTTTGAATTCAGACGGCATAATACTCTTTCCTATCGACGGAGATAATTATAACGAAGAACTTATACGGCTTTCGATTTCCAAATTCCCCATAACGGTAATAGACCGATATGTAAGAAATCTAAACTTTACCTATGTCGGGACGGACAACTTTGCCGCAATGGAAGAATGTGTAAAATTTTTACATAAGAAACAATTCAAAAAATTCGTATATATCACGCCGCGCCCGTCCACAGCATCTTCGGTTATAGAACGTATAAACGGTTACAATCACGGACTTATAAAATACTATGGTTCATCGAAGGCAAAGAACCTGTTAAAAATATCGACCAATAAAATTTCTCAAATCGAGAGTGTAAAATCTTATCTGAAATTATACCCCGATACCGAGTTGTTGATTTTTACAGGAACTCAATTTGCACAAATTATAGAAGCACTTTCTCAATTAAAACTATCCGCGCCAAAAGATATCAAACTTATGATTTTCGACGATGAATTATCAATAACTGAAAAAAAATTGCTGAAACCTTATTTAATCAAACAAGACGGCGCAGGTATCGGCTATACAGCAGCGAAATTACTCTACGACCAGATGTACTCGTCTTCAAAGCCGACGACAAAACTGTTCCATATCGTAATAGACGATTCATATTGTAATTGATTATTATTTTTCGTTTTTATCGAATCCAAAATGCATAAATACTCATAACGCATAATATATTATCTTCTCTGCTTTTAATAGTTACAATGGGTGGTTCACATTCCCCTGTCATGATGACACCTGCCACCTGTCAGAGAAATTAAACACTACGCCCTTGTAAGATAAATTAAATAAAATTTTAACGAGAGAGCCGTTTTGTCGGCTCTCTCGTTTGCTGTTCTCGGCTATTTTTATCCGCCGTTTCTATCAGCCTTCGCGCTTTTTCTTAATAATAAGGAAAGTCGCTGCGCCGACGGCTACCATCATAGACACGACGAAAGCAATAATCAACCCGATGTTTACGGGCTTTTTAGCCTTTATGATTTCAAATTCATAAACGCTTTCGTTTCCGCATTCGTCGGTAACGGTTATGGTATATTTGCCGACTTTCGTCAAAGTTTCGCCTATTTCATACTCGATAGTTTCGTCGTTCAGTTTAACCGTTACGGTCGATTCTTCCGAGAGTTCCGAAAGTGTAACTCCGCCCGAAGTCTGCCCGCCGTTTTCAACGCCGCTTATGACGAGCGTGGGAGCGATCTTGTCTATTTCAAACTCGACTTCACTTACGTTGCCCGCCTTATCCGTGGCAACGACTTTGTATTTTCCGCTTTCCGTGATTAAGGTTTCGGAAACGTAATCGCCTATAAATTCACCGTTTTTATAAAGCTGAACGATCATGTCATTTTCAGCAAATCCAACGCTTACGTCATCTTTCCCTTTGCTTCCGCGAGTTGTTCCCAAAACAGTCAATTCGGGCGCGATTGTGTCGATAACGAACTTATAGACCAACTTTTCGCCATCGAAGTTTTCCAAAACGATAACGTATTCGCCGTCGCCTTTCAGTTCAATGCCACTGTTGTATTCGATATTTTCTCCGTCCTTTGTAGCCGTAACGGTAACTTCGTCCACCCATTCAACAGATACCGTTCCGTTCGTATATCCGCCGTTCTCTACACCGTTTAACATAGCGTCAATCGTCGGCTGATTATATTCGACAATTTCGATTACGGCGGCATCGCCCGTTCTGAATTCGTCGGTCAAGATAATCTTATACACGCCGCTTGTTCTGAAAGAGAAGAAATACGTTCCCGCCTCTATAATCACACCATAATCGTCTTTATCGAGTTGAACCCACGTTTCCTTCCCGTCGGTAGACTTATAAATCTCTATCGATTGAATCGAACCGAGTTCATCTTCGCTTTCGCCGATTGAAATATCAAGTCTTTTATCTTCCGCATTTTTATCCGCTTTAATTACGGGCGCGTTGCGAGATATAATGACGGAAAACGGCTCCGACCAACCGAAACGGTTGATTGCCTTTACGAAATATCTCTCGCTGTCCGTAAGTTCAAACGATTCGCCGAACGAGAACTTACCGAGTATATCTTCGTTCTCGTCATACGCAACGAACATGGCGTCTGCGTCATAGGCGTCGTCTACCGAAACTGTCACTTTATCGTTAAAACGATATACTCTGTCGAGTTCGGCGATATTCGTATCGCCGCCATTTACCGCGTATAGAATATCGGGCGCGCGCCTTATAACCGTAACGTTGTAATCGCAGGTATTGCCCCACTCGTCGCAAATTGTCAGAACGTGTTCGCCTTCGAGATCGAAAACGTTGCCTATAAATTCTTCGCCGTTCACAAGGCAATGCACGTTTTCTCCGATATCGATTTTATCCGCAATTATATTTCTCGTTTCGGGTAAGACATAAATTGTTTCACCTTCAGCGGGCGTTGCGGGTTCTTTCTCCCAATAATAGAAAGAATTTATGCCGACTGCCGCATATTCGGCGATTACTTCGTCCAGTCGTTCCTGCGTGAAATACGCGACTTCTTCGTTTTCGCTACCAGATTTCTTGTAAATGAAATACTCTCCGCTTTTCGCGTTTACGCTGTCTTTTAAGTCCATCGCTATGCCCGTATCCCACGTCGCGCCGTCCCATACGCCCGTTCTTACGAACGACTTTTCTCTCTTGATTGCAAACCCAAAAGCCGCGCTATAGGTCGATAAACTATATATTTCGCCGTTTTTGTCAAATGTTTCAAAATACTCTTTTATCAAGGTTTCGGTAAGGATATTACGCTTGCTCGAAACAAACTCGGTCGACCATTTATTACCCGCCGCATCGATGGATTCGACGAGATATTTGCCCGTGTCGATAGTAAATACAACGTCGCCTTTAACATACGGTTTGCCGTTCACCGTCACCGTTTTTACGGGTGCGAATTTAGTTAAATCCCCGTCAGTCCATTCTATTGCGACATCGCCGTCAGTCTTTCCTCCCGTAACGTTTTTGATAGTTAAAGGCTTACTCGTTCTGTCGATGGTGATCGAGTAAATATAACTTGCCGTTCCCGCTTCCGTTTTGCCGTAAAAGTTGTATCTCCCCGGCTTGTAATATTCCGTTCCCGAAATATAATCGGTAAAGGTGCTGCTGTCGGGCAACATAACGTAACATTTCGCCGCCGAACAAACGAAACTTATATTTTCCCCGTTGGTGTACAGCCCGCCGAACGCCTTTCCGTCCACGCGGATTTCGCCTGTGGGCATCTGTCTGTTTATCGTAACGGTATAATTTTCGGAGCGATTTCCTGCTTTATCGATACAATAAAAAGTGTACTCACCTTCATCGGATAACTGCGAGTTTAGCGTGTACGCCACAAAAGACGAACTGCCCGGTTTTTTAACGTAACTCGAAGCAACGCCGAACGCTTCCGTCGCGGTGTACGCTATCCACGAAGTATTCGTGTGACTGCCGTTTTTCATACTCGTTCCGCCTACCGTCGAAACCATCCCCATGGGCTTCGTTTTATCCAGCACGATCGACACCGTGGTCGATTTGTTTCCGCTTTTATCTACCGAATAAAAATAATATCTGCCTTCGGTTGCGAGTTGAGTTCCCGACGCGTAATTCGTATAGTACGATGAATTCGGCATCTTAACGTAACAAGCGTCGATTCCCGATTGAGCGTCCGTCGCAACGTATTTGATATACGCGGCGTTAGTATAATCGCCGTCTTGTTTTATCGAAGTTCCGCCGTATAACGTTCCCGTGGGCGATGCCGCGTCGTAATAAATCGAGTATTCTTCGGACACGTTTCCCGCTTTGTCCGTACTGCGGAACACATATTTGCCCGTTCCCGACAGTTTTGTTCCCACGGTGTACGAAGCCCATGTCGAAGAATTCGGTTTTTTAACCTGATAACTATTTACGCCTTGCGCGTCCGTGGCGGTATAAGATATAGCCTTGTTCGCATAGCCGCCATTTTTGATTACTGTACCGCTCGAATCGGTCACCTTTCCGACGGGCGGAATCGTGTCGTAACACACCGAAACGATATCGCTCGAAGCGCCGAGTATATCGGTTGCGTAAAAATACCACCAACCGTTGCACGCTTCCGTACTCGGGATCGTGTAACTCGTCGAATACGACGTTGAGTAGCTGCTCGCGCCCGGGCGATAATACCTTATCTTGCTGAAGTTCTTGTCGTTTGCAGAATACACAACTTGTTTATTCGTGTAACTTCCGCTTGAAATAGAAGTACCGCCCGCTTTCAATGAGTTTACCGGCGCGGTTTTATCTACTTCAAAGCAAAATTTATACGAATAGTTCGTCGTTACCAGTCCTAAAAACCCGCTTTTGTAGTTGCAGGTATATTCAAACGCATATTCGCCGTCGGTAAGCGAGTCGGAATACAACGTGATGTTTCCATTACCCGACAAAGATTTTTTGTATATCGTATAACCGTTTCTCGTCAGTGAAAAAGCAATGTGATTGCTCACGTTTTTGACTTCCACCGTGATCTTGTAATACGTCCAATCGATAATCGCGCTCCTGTAAATTTCCGATGTTTTATCGTCCGTATACGCCCCACACATATACACTTTGAAATTATCCGGACAACCGTTCGTAGGCGTTGCGCCGTCTACCGAAGTCGTGCCTTTGGTCAAGAATTTCGACGTTCTGTAAGTTTCGGCTTTAGCCTTTTTGACGTTGCTCATACTCGTAAACCCGAACACGCCGAACGTCAATGCGAGAATTACGAAACTGAATAGAAACCACTTTTTAATTTTCATGTCTTTCTCCTTTTTGGTCATATTTTTTAGCATAAAAAAACTATCCCGTATCTTTCGGAATAGTCGTCGTTACGGCGGAACGCCGCTTTTAATCTTGTAACATAAACTGCTCTTACCACCGTTCGGTCGATAGCGTTGCTCGGTTATCAGAAGTTCCGCCTTTTTAAGTTCTTTCACCGCCCGCCG
>ULMG01029393.1_pt1 | contig 16742 bp, 14 predicted proteins | sample 1951601 | NCBI WGS metagenome assembly ULMG01 (sample SAMEA4835545, study PRJEB28245) | human gut metagenome | biome: gut microbiome; material: fecal sample | place: Denmark | collected 2008
GTGCCCGCTCCACTTCTCTTTGATCGCGTCATATATCTGCGAAAATACGGCTATATTGGCTTTTAGCGCCTCTATAGACTTGTTTACCTTCCGGTGCATTACGGTGCATTGTGCCGTCATAGTCGCCGTTATAGAGCGTTATAAAGTCGTGCTCATCCGAAGCTATCAGCTCCAGTGCCTTTTCATTGCATTCCTCGACGGACGGATATATGTAATAGTCAATATCACGCTCGAGGAAGATTTTTGAAATGCTGTCTCCCTCGGTCGAGACTATCGCGCAGCGTTTGCCCGCAGCGGCGAGCGCGTCAAATACCGTTTTGATTTTCAGAACCGGCTTTTCATATCTCATTATGCCGTGAATCTCCGGCATAACACCCGAATACATCGACGCAAAGCAGACAGGTGTCACGCTCGGCATTACGGAGAGTATCGGAAGCTGTATTTGAGTTCTCGATATTGCATCCTTAAAAAGCTCGGTGTATTTTTGAAACAGCCACAGAGCGACAGCGTCCGGGTTATATATAAATACCCTGTCGGCGCCGCCCTCGCCGAACTCGGCAAAAAGTCTGTCGAGCACAATATCGCAGGGACTTTCCGCGCCCTCCGGGGCGTTAACGCCCAAAGCGCTCGTGAATGCGGCGGCCAAATGCGTCAGTCTTATTGAATCGTACAGTTCACTCATCGGTTTCGTTCTCCCTTATAAGCTTGTTTATATCCGTTATCTCGGGCATGGAGAGCAGTGCTCCCTTTTTGCAGGTCACAATGGACGCGGCGGCATTTGCAAAAACGAGCATTTTTTTTAGCTCCGAGCTGTCTGCGGCACCGTCGCGGTTATTCAAAAACCAATCTATGCAGCAGGCGCAGAACGTATCGCCCGCGCCGGTCGTGTCTACGGTTTTGACATTGAGAAAGGTCGGCGCTTCTGCGTATGCGTCTTTGTAATACGCGCGGCTTCCGTTGCGTCCGGCAGTCACTGTCAAAAGCGACACGTTCGGATAGCGCTTTCCGAATATTTCAACCGCTTTATTCGCGTCATCGCAGCCTGTTAAAAAACGAAGCTCGTCTATCTCGATTTTTACCGTATCGCTCACCGAACAGCCGTAACTCATCTTGTCTCTTGCCCTGTCCATGCTGTCCCAGAGCGGGGGACGGAGATTTGGGTCAAAAGACAGCAGCGCTCCGGCAGCCTTGGCAGTCTCAACAGCTTTAACCGTGGCCTTTTCAACGCCCTCATGAGTCATCGAAAGCGTTCCGAAATGCAGAACACGGCTATGTTTTATTATATCCGTGTCAACCTCGGCTTCACGCAGCATCATATCCGCTCCCGGAGCGCGGTAAAAGGAGAAGCTTCTGTCTCCGTGCTCATCCGTTTCGACGAAAGCAAGCGTTGTGCGCACATCCTTGTCGAGCACAAGCCCGTCTATATCAGTGCCGGCACTCTCGACGATATTTTTCAGTTTTTGCCCGAAAATATCGTCTCCGACCTTGCCGATAAAAGCGGTGCGTCTGCCGAGCTTATTTAGCATCGCCAGCACATTGCAGGGCGCGCCGCCGGGGTTCGCTTCAAATATCGGCGAGCCGATATCGGACAGACCGGACTGCGCCATATCTATAAGCAGTTCGCCTATTGCGGTAACATCAAACATTTTCCGCGGTCCTCCTTTCCGATTTGCGTTTCTTTAAGGCATTTCTGACGGAGCTTATTGCCGTTCCGAGCAGCGGCGCCGCAACGAGCGTTATGATTAAAGCCGCGAGCTGCACTATAGCTCTGGTCGTGGCGTTTTCTCCGGGTTCGAAATATTTCAGAAGTATATACTGTAAGCGCTGATGGAGTAAATAGAGCTCGAGACTGTACTTACCTAAAAAACCAAACGGAATGGCTATGGCTTCCTCAATCTTAGGATATTTTTTGCCGAGTGCCGAAAGTCCGAGAGAAACGAGCAGGCAGAAGGACGGCATCATGAGCAGCGCGGGATAACAGTTTAGACCGTTTTGAATATACGCGGGTTCTTTAACGCAGCCATTCAGATAATAGGCTGAAAATGTTCCGACCGAAAATGCCGCAATATTGAGTATAAGCGAAGTCTTTGTAACCTTTTTGTCCTCCGCGACAAGCCTTCCCGTGTGTATGCCCAGAAAGAAAACCGAAAGCCTGACTGCCGTTCCCCAGAGATAAATAAGATTACCGTAATACATTATTATGCACAGCGGGACGGAGAGCGACATCCATACGGCGGTGTATATTATCTGCCCTTTGCCGCCGAGCTTTTTATAGAAAAACAGAAAGAGGGGAGTTATAAGATAAAACGCCAGTTGTGTGGGAATATACCAGTCAAAGCGCGTATGCCGAGTCCAATAGCCTACGCCGGATATGTAATAGAAAAAGTCAAGCGCGCTCGCTTTATCGAGCCGCAAAAAGCAATACGAAACACAGGCGACTATAATATAAGCCGGTAGAATACGCGCAAGACGCGCTCTATAAAATCCGAGCACATTCGGGCGCTTCATCAGCGAAAAATATACGCCGAGCCCGGAGAGGAACAGGAAAATATCAACTCCGTAAAAGCCTATTCTGTGAATGAACCAGCCGACCTCGGTAACGGATTTTATAGGAATATGAAAATACATTACCCACAGAATGGCAAATCCCATAAGAACTCCGCGATATTTGCTCAGTGTTTTATAGGTCAAGCTGTTCACCTCCGTGTATTTTTCATAATTGTAACATAGTGCTGCGGTTATTTCAATATAAATTGCATTAGTTTTACTTTTTCTCTTTTATTTTTTTGTTTAATGTGATAAAATTTTGTTGTTTAAAAATTAGAAAAGAAGGTGCTGTATGAATATTGAAAGAATAAAGAACTCGATACTCTGCGCCAACACGTCGCTCGGTATAGAGCTCGGCTCAACGAGAATTAAAGGAATCCTCGTCGACGAAAACAACGAGGTTATCGCGTCCGGCGGCTATTCGTGGGAGAATAAGCTCGAAAACGGCATTTGGACATATCATCTCAACGATGTTTGGACGGGTATGCGCGAATGCTACAGAACCCTTGCCGAGGATGTAAGAAACAAATACGATATTGAACTGACTACTGTCGGCGCCATGGGCATTTCCGGCATGATGCACGGATATCTTGTATTTGACAGAGAGGGCAGGCAGCTCGCCGACTTCAGAACTTGGCGAAATACCGTTACCGAGCGTTCGGCAGCCGAGCTCTCGGAGCTTTTCGGCTTCAATATTCCTCAGCGCTGGAGCATAGCGCATCTCGACCGCGCCATACTTAACAATGAGGAGCACATAGCAAAAATCGACTTTATGACGACGCTTTCCGGCTATGTACATCGCACTCTGACCGGTGAAAAGGTCATAGGCATAGGCGAGGCGTCGGGTATGTTCCCGATAGACAGTAAGACGCTCGACTTTGACGAAGCCATGATCGAGAAATTTGACTCGAGGATTGCCGATAAAAAGCTGCCGTGGAAGCTCCGCGATATCATGCCTCGGGTGTGCTGCGCCGGAGACTTCGCGGGTAAGCTGACGGAGGAGGGCGCAAAGCTTCTCGATCCTACCGGAAGACTCAAGCCCGGCATTCCGTTTTGTCCGCCCGAGGGCGATGCGGGTACGGGCATGGTGGCGACGAACAGTGTTGCTCAGAGAACCGGAAATGTGTCCGCAGGCACTTCGATTTTTGCCATGGTCGTCCTCGAAAAGCCGCTCTCGAAAGTATATCCCGAGATAGACATGGTGACAACGCCCGACGGAAGTCCCGTTGCCATGGTGCACTGCAACAACTGCACCACCGACCTTGATTCATGGATAGGTCTTCTCAAAGAGACTGTTGAGCTGATGAGCGGAAGCGTCAATGTGCCGAAGCTCTATGATACGTTCTATAACAGCGCTCTTGAGGGTGCGGCGGACTGCGGCGGACTGCTCTCCTACAACTATTATTCCGGCGAGCACACTACCGGATTTGAAGCCGGCAGACCGCTTTTCACAAAGCTCCCGGACAGCAAAATGAACCTTGCGAACTTCGCCCGTGCGATACTTTTTTCCTCCATGGCGACACTCAAGTTCGGCATGAATATACTGACGGAAAAAGAGTTTGTCCGCGTTGACAGACTTCTCGGCCACGGAGGGCTCTTCAAAACACCCGTTGTGGGTCAGAGGCTTATGGCTGCCGTGCTCGAGACGCCCGTAGCCGTCATGTCAACGGCCGGAGAGGGCGGCGCATGGGGCATAGCCTTACTTGCGTCTTATATGAAGAACCGAGCTGACGGTGAAGCGCTTGACAGCTTCCTTGATTCAAACGTTTTCGGCGACATACTCGGAGACAGCGTGTCTCCCGACCCGGACGACGCCGAGGGCTTCAGGAAATATATGGAGCGCTACAAGGCGGGTCTTGCGATAGAACGCGCTGCGGTTGACAATCTTAAATAAACATACTTTTTGTGCCCTGTGCTTTTAAAGCGTGGGGCATTTTTATTTTTCTCACCCTTTGATTTGACAAAAAAGACCTTTTGCGCGGCTTATAATTGAGTCATATCGATTAGGGAGGCTCGGGATGAACAACGTAATATATGTCGATATACTGCTGATGATAAATCTGCTCGTCAACTTTTTGATGCTCTCGGCTGCGGGACTGTTGGTGAAAGCCCCGACGCGAAGCTGGCGTATGCTCATTTCCGCGTGCGTCGGCGCTGCCTACTCGCTTATAATATTTCTACCCGATATGAATCCGTTTTTCTCGATAGCTCTGCGCGTCGGCTGTTTTTCTGTAATGCTGTTTATCGCGTTTCCGATACGCTCACCGCAGGAGCTTTTGAGAGCGGGCGGCGGATTTCTTATGGCAAACTTTGCTTTTGCGGGAATAACGCTCGCCGTATGGCTGGCGTTCAAGCCCGACGGACTTACGTATAAAAACGGAGCTGTCTATTTTGATATAAGCGCCGTAACGCTCCTGCTGACATCTGCCGCCTGCTACGCGGTTATCCGTCTCATTTCATATTTTCTGCGCCGAAATGCGCCTGACAGCCATACGGCAACGGTCAAAATAAGTATCTGCGATAAAACAGCCGAGTGCGCCGCGCTCATAGATACCGGCAGCTCGCTGAAGGAGCCGTTTTCCTCGTATCCGGCGATAGTTTTTGAATATAAAGCCGTCGAGGCGGTCTTACCGGGTGAAATAAAAGAGCTTGTTCGCAATAATTTTAAAGAAGAAGATACAAATGCCTGCTGCGGAGTCAGGTTTATAAGCTTCCGTTCGATAGGCGGGAGCGGGCTGCTTCCGGCGATAAAAGCAGACTGTATAGCCGTGAAAACTTCCAAGGACACTTTTGTATGTAATGAAACATATGCCGCAATATACGTCGGTTCGCTGTCTGCGGGCGAATATTCGGCACTTATCGGGAACAATTTTTTTGACAGAGCGAAAAGGGGAGAGTGCGAAAATGAAAAAGCTGAAAGTCATATTAAGAAAATTCATAATCCGATTTTTCAACCGCAAAGACCGAGGCGAGATACACTACATAAACGGCTATGATATACTGCCGGCTCCGCTGAAAAAAGATGAGGAGAGAGAAATCTTCGAACGAATTGAGGCGGGAGACGAATCGGCACGCGAACCGCTGATAGTCCACAATCTGAGACTTGTTGTCTACATAGCGCGAAAATTCGAAAGCTCCGGGGTCGGGATAGAGGATCTGATATCCATAGGCACAATAGGACTTATAAAGGCGGTCAACACATTCAGACCGTCAAAGAATATAAAGCTCGCTACATATGCCTCTCGCTGTATTGAAAACGAGATTCTTATGTTTTTGCGGAAAACCAACAATATCAGAAACGAAATTTCGCTCGACGAGCCTCTTAATGTGGACTGGGACGGAAACGAACTGCTGCTGTCGGATATTCTCGGCAGCGAGCCCGATACCGTGAACCGCGGAATAGAGGCGGAGGATGAAAAAAGTCTGCTTCTGCGCACCGTGGACACTCTCGCCGACCGCGACAAGCTTATAATGCGAATGCGGTTCGGGCTCGGCGGCAAGGAATATACCCAAAAGGAAGTCGCGGATATGCTCGGTATATCGCAGAGCTATATCTCAAGGCTTGAAAAAAGGATTATAGAGCGCCTGAAAAGAGAGATGAATGTCGTGTGATTCTACGCACCCTCGGCGGCATATAATGCCGTTGGGGGTGATTTTTTTGAACTGCTGCGTAACGGATTTGAGAAACAAGCAGGTCATAAATCAAAAGGACGGCGATATATTAGGTCCCGTGTCGGATGTCGAGGTCGATACCTGCTCGGGCAGAGTTGTGGCAATAATCGTGTTCGGCAGGCCGAAATGCTTAGGACTGCTCGGGCGGGGAGAGGATATTCGCATATGCTGGGAAGACATAAAAGTAATAGGAGAAGACACCGTATTGGTGTGTCTGAAACGGCAGGAATGCTGCACGCCGCCGAAAAAGAGCGGGGGCTTCAGAGATATATTTAGTTCTTTTTAAAATAACGTAAAACAGCTTGACAAACGCCGCTTTTTATTGTATTATATTCGTTGCACTTTATCAGATGAAAGCTTTAAAGCACAAAAACAACAGGAAGCGGGAAATTTTAGGATGGAAAACGCCACAGTCTGGATAACTATCGCGGTATATGTTGCGGTTATGATGATAATCGGAATTGTATCGGGACGCAAATCGAAGAGCATAGCCGACTTGACCGTCGGCGGAAGAAACGCCGGAGCTTGGCTTTCGGCGCTTTCTTACGGCACCGCATACTTTTCGGCAGTCATGTTTGTCGGCTACGCCGGCGGTACGGGACTCATCTACGGTCTCTGGGGCATAGCCGCCGGAATAGGCAATGCGGTGTTCGGCTCATGGCTCGCGTGGCGAGTGCTCGCCCGAAGAACGCGCGATGTTTCAAACAGGCTGAAGATAAAAACCATGCCTCAGTTTTTTGAGCTGAGATACAACAGCCGCGCAATGAAAATATTCGCCTGCATGGTCATATTTATTTTTATGATTCCGTATTCGGCCTCGGTCTATAAGGGTCTCGCCTCGGTTGCGGAGGTTCTGCTCGGAATAGACGACAAAATATGCATGATAATTATAGCTGTGCTCGCAGCCGTTCTGCTGCTGCTCGGAGGATATCTCGTTCAGGCGCGCGCGGATTTTGTTCAGGGCATTGTTATGATGTTCGGCATAACGCTGCTTATAATCTTTGTTATCCGCTGCGACAGAGTCGGCGGAATCGAGGGGCTCAGAGAATACGCTCACTCGGCGCAGGGGCTTCCCAAGCTCGGAGTTAAGGCTGCGGCGTCGCTCATCGCAACCGTTCTCATGACCAGCTTCGGCACATGGGGACTGCCGCAGATGATACAGAAATATTTCGGCATAAAAGACGACAAGCAGGCAAAGCGCGGCATAGTTATATCCACATTTTTCGCCCTGCTCGTTGCGGGAGGCGGATATTTTATCGGCTCTCTCTGCCACAGATTCTTTACTGCCGACGAAATAGCTTCGTTCAAAAAGCCTGTTCAGGACTACATTGTTCCCAATATGCTCAAGGTTGCAAACCTCCCGAACATTCTGCTCGGGATCGTGCTCGTGCTGCTCATAGCCGCATCGGTTTCAACCCTTTGCTCCATAACGCTTACAGCAAGCTCCACCTTCTCCATGGACTTTGTAAAGAGTGTGCTGAAGCCCGAGATGAAAGAGAAAAAAGTTACCGCGCTCACGAAAATTCTCTGCGTTGTTTTCATTATCTGCTCCTATGTCGTCGCCAACACCGACACGCCCATACTCGACATGATGAGCTACTCATGGGGAATTATTTCCGGCTCTTTCCTTGCACCGTATGTTGTTGCGCTGTTTTGGAAGCGCATGAACAGGCAGGGGGCATGGGCGGCGATGATAGGAGGCTTCTGCGTTGCGATAATTCCCGCAATCTGCAAGCTGCTCACAGCGTTCGGACTCGAAAATGCCACAGCGGTATCTCTCGCGGGTTTCGGTCCGCTTTTCGCGTGCATAGCTATGCTCCTTTCCCTCGCGCTCTGCTTCATCGTCAGCGCGATAACGGGCAAAGAGGATGAGAATATTACCGAATTATTTTACAACGGTATTGTCGAAAAAGAGTAACAGTGGTATAATTTATAATAATTCGCGTACCCTGTCGAAACATAAAAGAGGGAGATTTCAAGATGTTTTTTCAAAAGGAAATCGAAACAATGAAGCGCAGTGAATTGGAAGCACTGCAGCTCGAAAGACTGAAATGGACGGTTGACTATTGCTATAAAAATGTACCGTTCTATACAAAAAAGCTTGATGAGGCGGGCGTTACCGCCGACAAAATCAAGAGTCTCAGCGATATAAAATATATACCGCCGACTACGAAAGCCGACTTGCGCGACAACTATCCCTTCGGTCTGTTTGCAAGGCCCATGAAGGATATGGTGCGTATTCACGCTTCTTCCGGAACGACCGGAAAGCCCACCGTTGTCGGCTACACCAGGCATGATCTTGACATCTGGTCGGACTGCGTTGCGCGTATCGTCGCGGCGGCGGGTGCTACCGATGAGGATATAGTTCAGATTTCGTTCGGCTACGGTATGTTCACCGGCGCGCTCGGACTTCACTACGGACTTGAAAAGCTCGGCGCTACCGTTATTCCCAATTCGAGCGGAAACACCGAAAAGGCGCTTATGTATATGCGCGATTTCGGTACCACCGCCCTTGTCGCAACCCCGTCATATGCTCTTTATATGTGCGAAGTTGCAAAAGAGCTCGACTATCCTATGAGCGACTATAAGCTTCGCCTCGGCTTGCTCGGCTCCGAGGGCTGCACGCCCGAGATGAGAACTCAGATAGAAAACGGCTGGGGACTTTTCGCTACAGATAACTACGGCATGAGCGAGCTTATGGGACCCGGTGTATCCGGCGAATGCGAGGAGCGCGACGGTCTCCACTTCTGTGAGGATTATTTCTATCCCGAAATAGTCAACCCCGAAACGCTCGAGCCTCTCGGAGAGGGCGAAACGGGCGAGCTGCTCGTAACCACGCTGACTAAAGAGGGCATTCCTCTTCTCAGATACAGAACCCGCGATATTACAAGGCTCAACTATTCTCCCTGCAAATGCGGAAGAACAGGAGTCAGAATGGACAAGGTCAAGGGCAGGAGCGACGATATGCTCAAGATACGCGGCGTAAATGTATTCCCGTCGCAGATCGAGAGCGTGCTCATAGGTACAGAGCAGATAGGCGCAAACTATCAGCTCGTCGTGCGCCGTGAGGGCTTTGCCGATACCCTTGAAGTTCGCGTTGAGCTCATCGACGCATCTCTGCTTGAGAGCTACGGCGAGATTGAACGCCTTCAGAAAAAGATAATCCACAATCTCCAGACTACCCTCGGCATACAGTGCAAGGTCAGTCTCCTCGAACCCAAAACGCTCGAGAGATTTGTAGGCAAGGCACACAGAGTTGTCGACTTGAGAAACGAGAAGAAATAAACCCGGAGGCAAAGAATGAGAAAGTTATTTTTAGGAAACGAGGCCGTCGCAAGAGGTCTTTACGAAGCCGGATGCCGCGTGGCATCGAGCTATCCCGGTACTCCGAGCACCGAAGTGACGGAGAGTGCGGCCAAATATGATGAAATATACTGCGAATGGGCTCCCAACGAGAAAGTCGCCATGGGGCCTGCCGGCGGTGCAGCCATAGCCGGAGCGCGTTCCTTCTGCGGCATGAAGCACGTCGGTTTGAATGTCGCCGCCGATCCGCTGTTTACGCTCTCATATACGGGCGTAAATGCCGGTATGGTCATAGTCGTTGCGGACGACCCGGGTATGCATTCGTCGCAGAACGAGCAGGATTCGCGAAACTATGCAAAGGCCTCCAAAATACCGATGCTCGAGCCCGCGGATTCTCAGGAATGTCTCTCTTTTACAAAGCTCGCATATGATATTTCCGAGCGCTACGACACCCCGGTCATAATCAGGCTCACAACAAGAATCTCCCATTCCCGCAGCCTTGTTGAGGTAGGGGAGAGAGTCGACAACGGGCTCAAGGAGTATGTTAAAGACACTCAGAAATACGTTATGATGCCCGCTATGGCAAAGAAAAAGCACGTTATAGTCGAGGAGAGAACCAAAGCTCTTGCCGCATGGGGCGAGAGCGAAGCGATTGACCTCGGTGTCAACAAGATAGAATACAACGACAAAAAAATCGGCATTATCACAGGCGGAATTGCATATCAGTATGCCAAGGAAGCCCTCGGCGACAAGGCTTCTTATCTCAAGCTCGGCTGCCTCTATCCGCTGCCCGAGAAGCTGCTCCGCGACTTTGCCGCAGAGTGCGAAAAAGTCTATGTCATTGAAGAGCTCGACCCATACATAGAAGATCACTGCCGCAAGCTCGGAATAAATGTTATCGGTAAGGAGCAGTTTACACTCCTGGGCGAGTATTCGCAGAGCATGATAAAGAAGGTCATTCTCGGCGAAGAAAACAGTTATCTCAAGGCGGATATAGATGTTCCCGCGCGTCCGCCCGTGCTCTGCGCCGGATGCCCGCACAGAGGTCTGTTCTATGCCCTCAAGAAGCTCAAGGTCAATGTCAGCGGCGATATCGGCTGCTACACGCTCGGCTCTATGGCGCCTCTCGGCATGATGGACACCTGCATATGCATGGGCGCATCGGTCTCGGCGCTTCACGGCATGAACAAAGCTGACGAATCCGGCAGCCGCAAGCGCGTAGCGGTTATAGGCGACTCGACATTCATTCATTCGGGTGTCACCGGTCTTATAAACATCGCATACAATCAGAGCAATTCCGTTGTTATCGTCCTTGATAACAGCATCACCGGCATGACCGGACATCAGCAGAACCCGACTACCGGCCTGACCATAAAAGGCGACCCGACAACAGCAGTCAGCCTTGAGGCTCTTGCCCATGCAGTCGGCATAAACCGCGTTGTCGTCGTTGATCCTTACGATCTTGCCGCAACCGAAAAAGCAATAAAAGAAGAGCTGGAACCGGACGAGCCGTCGGTCGTCATATCCCGCCGTCCCTGCGTGCTCCTTAAATACGTTAAAACCAAGCCTCCCGTCAAGGTCAATACCGACAAGTGCGCCTCCTGCAAGATGTGCATGAAGATCGGCTGCCCCGCGATAAGCATGAAAGAGGGCAAGGCTCACATTGATTTCACCCTTTGCGTCGGCTGCGACGTCTGCAAGCAGCTTTGCAAATTCGGTGCGATAGAATAAGAAAGGGACGAGAGAAATGGCAGTTAAATCAATTATGATAGTCGGCGTCGGCGGTCAGGGTACTCTGCTTGCGAGCAGACTGCTCGGCAGCGCACTCATAGACAGCGGATACGAGGTCAAGGTCTCCGAGATACACGGAATGAGCCAGCGCGGCGGCTCCGTCGTTACATATGTCAAATACGGCGACGAGGTTTTTTCGCCCACGATAGAGCAGGGCGAAGCCGATATAATTCTCGCATTTGAAAAGCTCGAGGCCGCAAGATGGCTCAGCTTCCTCAAGCCCGAAGGCAAGCTGGTCGTAAATGACCAGTGCATTGACCCCATGCCGGTCATAACCGGTGCGGCCGAGTATCCTCAGAACATATCAGAGGCAATAAAAGCGGCAGGAGCTTCCATGATAGAGCTTGACGCGCTGTCGCTCGCCGTCAAGGCGGGCTCGGCAAAGGCAGTCAATGTTGTTCTCATAGGCGCAATGGCGAGTCATATGCAATTAAGCTACGAAACCTGGACAAACGCCATAAGGAACACAGTGCCCGAAAAGTTCCTCGATATGAACCTTGAGGCGTTCCGCCTCGGCTACGAGCACGAAAAAAGCTGCTGAAACGCATTAAAAGCATACAGTCAGCAAAAGGAGATATGATACGATGGCAAAGTATTTCAGCCCTGAAATTGAGACAGCGTCGCGCGATTATCTGCACGCAATACAGAGCGCAAGACTGATAAAAACCGTAAAAAGATGCTATGAGAACATTCCGTTTTACAAAGCAAAGTTTGACGAAATGGGTCTCAAGCCCGAGGACATACATTCGATAGACGATATCGGCAAGCTGCCCTTTACTGTAAAGCAGGATCTCAGAGATCACTATCCGTTCGGACTTTTTGCCGTGCCGAGAGAGGAGCTTGTCAGAGTTCACGCCTCGTCCGGAACGACCGGAAAGCAGACTGTTGTCGGCTACACGAGAGGCGATATAGACCGCTGGTCGGAGTGCGCGGCAAGAGCCCTTACCGCTGCGGGCACAACGCCCTCGGACTACATCCACGTCTCCTACGGCTACGGACTTTTCACGGGCGGTATGGGTATTCATTACGGCGCGGAGAAGCTCGGCGCAACGGCTATTCCCGTGTCCTCCGGCAACACAAAGCGTCAGGTGCAGATTCTTCAGGATTTCGGCTCAAATGTGCTCTGCTGTACTCCGTCATACGCTCTGTTTATCGCAGAAACGCTCAACGAAATGAATATCGATCCCGCCGATTTGCCGCTTAGAATAGGTATTTTCGGTGCCGAGCCGTGGAGCGAAAATATGCGCACGCAGCTTGAAAATATGCTCAAAATCAAGGCATATGATATATACGGTCTCTCCGAGATAGCGGGTCCCGGCGTTGCATTTGAATGCTGCGAGCAGAGCGGAATGCATATATGCGAGGATTATTTCTATCCCGAGATAGTCGATCCCGTGACTCTCAAGCCGTTGCCCGACGGCGAATACGGCGAGCTCGTATTCACCTGCATAGGTAAGGAAGCGCTTCCGCTTCTCAGATACAGAACCCGCGATATTTCCGCGATAACGCACGAAAAATGTGCCTGCGGCAGAACGCTTGTCAAGATGCTCAGACCCAAGGGCAGGAGCGACGATATGCTCATTATCCGCGGAGTCAACGTTTTCCCGGCTCAGGTCGAGCACGTCATTCTTTCACTCGGTATGGCTCCGAATTATCAGATTATAGTTGACAGAGCAAATAATCTTGACATAATGACCGTATGTATTGAAATGTCCGACAATATGTTCTCCGACTCGGTCAGACAGATTGAGGCCAAGGAGAAGGAGATTTGCGGTGCCATGCAGTCCGTCCTCGGCGTCTCCGCAAAGGTACGTCTTGTTGAACCGCACTCTCTGCCGCGCTACGAAGGCAAGGCTTCGAGAGTTATTGATAACAGAAAAATATAAAGGAGGAAAATCAAATGGCAATCAGTCAGATTTCGGTTTTTGTCGAAAACAGACCCGGCAGACTCGCCGATATAACGGCGGTTCTCGCAAAAAACAGCATTGATATCCGCGCTCTTTCCGTTGCGGATACCTCGGACTACGGCATTCTCCGCCTTATAGTCAACGACCCAAAGGCCGCTGTTGAAGCGCTCAGAAGCGAGGGTATGACCGCCTCCGCGACGCAGGTTCTCGGCATAATCATTCCCGATGAGCCCGGCGGACTTGCGCGCGCTATCAAGGTGCTTTCCGACGAGCAGATAAGCGTTGAATATGCCTATGCGTTTATCACGCCCTCTGTCGGCAATGCCTATGTTATCATCAGAGTTGAGGATAACGACAAGGCTTCCGAGATACTCAAGGGCGCGGGAATCGAGCTTATTGAGCAGGACGATATCTTCAAGAAATAAAGTATTTAACGCCTCTGACCGAAAATCAGGGGCGTTTGCATTTCAAAGACAGGATTTTACTGATGAATAACAGCAAAATTATTTCTGTTGCCATGGCTCAATCCGCAACAGACCTCGGCTGTGCGCCCGAGGACTTCAAAAAGAGCCAAAATATTATTGTCGAATCTACTGTAAGCCCTGATGCGCGCAGATATTTAAATCTCCCGTTTATATGCAACCTTGTGTCCTACGGGAATAATGTTGTTGCATCCGTTGACATGAAATACAAGGATATCGTGAAGTCATATATAAACCGCTTCGCACCCGAACACTGCTTTGAAACGCCGAATTTGCACATCCTCAACGATGCCTTTCAATCATACGGTATGCGAATTTGCTTCATGGCGGAGTACTTTCTGCCGCGCATGGATATGCTGCGTGAGCTTTCGTGCCGATATGAGCTTCGGGTGATGTATCCCGATGACTTCAACGCTTTGTATGCGTCACAGTGGAGCAACGCTCTGTGCGCCGACAGGAAAAGCTTAGATGTACTGTGCGTCGGCGCATATGACGGCAATCGTCTGATAGGGCTTGCGGGTGCTTCCGCAGATTGTGATACGATGTGGCAGATAGGGGTGGATGTTCTGCCGGAATATCGCAGACAGGGCGTTGCCGCCGCATTGACGAGCAGACTGGCTTTAGAAATCACAGCGTGCGGAAAAGTACCGTTTTACTGCTGTGCATGGTCAAACATCAAGTCTGCGGGAAACGCGATAAAAAGCGGATTCAGACCCGCGTGGGCGGAAATGACCGTAAAACCGTCGGATTTTGTCAATAAATTGAACGGAACGAAAACCGAATAGTAGGCAAAAAATGTCCTCGCGGAGTTCTGCGGGGACATTGGTATTTTTCGGGACAAAGCCTCATATTATTAGATAAAATAATGGAGGTAAAATGCTATGGACATAAACGCGGCGGCAAAGGAATACGGAACCGGTATTATAACTTCGCTTAAAAAGAATCGCAGGATGCTGCTCATGATGCTGCTGTTTGCGGCGGGAATGATATTTGGTGCCGCTTCTGTGAAAAAGTCGGACATCTGCCTTTCCGGCGCTTTTTCCGATATGTTTTCGGTATATATAAGCTCCAAAGGCACACAATCACTCGGAGTGAATTTTATAAATTCACTGGCCGTCAACGCCGCGTTTATGCTCGCTGTATTTGTATTCGGACTGTGCGCGGTCGGACTGCCGCTTATATGTGTTCTGCCCGTAATAAGAGGTGTGGGTATAGGAATGCTGTCGGGGTATTTATACTCGAATTTCGCTCTGCGCGGACTCGGTTATTGCGCTTTGGTGATATATCCGGGGCTTATACCGGCTGTTTTTGCGCTGCTGCTCGCTTGCAGCGCCGGAATAAACTCGTCATATGAAATGCTCCTCTCACTTTCTTCGGCTAAAGCGCAAAGAGGGGAGGGGAGCATAAAAATTTACTGTATGCGTTTTTTGATAATATGTATTCTGGTAGTTATAGCAGCTGTAACGGATGCCGCCGCAAGCAGACTTTTTTGCAAGCTGTTCGGCTTTTAGCTTTCACCGTCGGTTTCATCTGCCGTTTTTGGGGTTATTTTTACTTTGTTTAAAGGATTGGAATCAACGGCACTGCGAAGCTGTTCGTCAACTACATGAGTATAAATCTCGGTTGTTGATAAATTCTCATGCCCGAGAATTTCTTTTAGCTGGAGTACATCCACATGGCCGTATTGATACATAAGCGTTGCAGCTGTATGCCTGAGCTTGTGAGTAGAAAATCCCTGACCGCTGAGACCTGATTTTTCAAGATATTCGTCAACTATATGCTGAACGGTTTTCGGGCTTATCCGCGTCTTACGGTTGCTGAGAAACAGTGCATCTTTGTCTTTAACACCGTCTACCGGACGCACTTTCATATAATCTTTTATTGCGTTCAAGCAGGCGTTATTTAAATAAACCGTGCGTTGTTTATTTCCTTTTCCGGTTATTATAATTGTATTATCAGGTTTTATATCAGAATAATTAATCGAAACAAGCTCTGAGAGACGCATTCCGCAATTCATAAAAAGAACTAAAATGCAGTAATCCCGTTCCTTATTTTTTCCGTCTACAGCCTCAAGTAAGCTTACAGCCTGTTCAAGGGACAGATATTTGGGCAACGATTTCTTTATTTTAGGCGACTCCAAGTCCTGCATGGGATTTTCGTCAATATATCCTTGAACTTTAAGATAGCGGTAAAATCGTTTGATGGAGACAACTTTACGGGCTCTTGCAGCGGTGTCGTTGCCGCGCTCGGAACGGCAGTATTCGAGGAATCCGTAAGCCGTGGGTATACGGGCAAGGGAGATAAAATCTATGTCCAGCTTTGAAATATCGATTTCATCTATGGGAGTGTTTTTGTACTGTGAAAGATTCTCTTGCTTGAGCATGTATGCGAAAAAGAGCCGAAGATCAGAGGCGTATTCACAAACTGTCAGCTGTGATTTGCCTTTAACACTCGACAGATAATTCAGATAATCGCGCACTAAGCGCGGCAGACATACAAAATCCTCAGGCTTCATATAAACCCGAAAGAAAGCAGTAAAAACGCATTTTAAGCTGTTTCAACTCCCCTAAATTATACAAAACATTTATTTTGTATAATTCGCGCAAAGGGCACGCGCGAATTACACGCCCCCTGTGGGGGTACAAAATAGAAGTTTTGCGCCATTGCGCGCGCGTCGCACTTCGGCCGCTGCCTGCTGCGCCGCCGAGGTTTACTGCTTCCCCTTTAGGTTGTCGGCCGCAGTAACTGCGCTTCGCTCCGAGGGTCGCGCTTTCGCGCTCCAAGGGGCGCTGCGCGCCAAATGATAAAAGGCCGCTTCCTTTCTTCCTTTCTTTTGAAAAAATATGTTGACAAAGCGAACATTTGTGTTATAATCAGTAGTGCGAGGGCGTGAACAGAGCTTCGGCTCTCTCACTCCAACAATAAGGTGCAACCCATGCACGGCGATTTCGTGCGCTTCGTCCGTGTCCTTATTGTAGCACAAGTGAGCAATCAGCGTCAAGAGGTCGGTTTCACCCTGACGCTGATTGCTTTTTCTGTC
>ULMG01020910.1_pt1 | contig 16593 bp, 12 predicted proteins | sample 1951601 | NCBI WGS metagenome assembly ULMG01 (sample SAMEA4835545, study PRJEB28245) | human gut metagenome | biome: gut microbiome; material: fecal sample | place: Denmark | collected 2008
TTTAATTAAAATTTATGTCTAAAAGAGTAAGACATTAGAATAGAACCATAGTGGAATGTAAATGTCTTATGAACAGTAGAGATTTCCAAAGCAATTTATTAGAATAGAACCATAGTGGAATGTAAATTAAAAAAGAATATCAAGAATAGAAAAAGAAAAAGATTAGAATAGAACCATAGTGGAATGTAAATATAGAAGTCAAAAATTTAAAACATAAACCTAACATATTAGAATAGAACCATAGTGGAATGTAAATTTAGCTTGTGAAAATTTTAATCTTGCCGTTCAGTATTAGAATAGAACCATAGTGGAATGTAAATAACAGTTGTCTAGCAAGTTCTAAAAACATAAAAATATTAGAATAGAACCATAGTGGAATGTAAATGAAATATCCGTTTCTAAGGCTAAAACTACAAAACGATTAGAATAGAACCATAGTGGAATGTAAATACGTTTTGATATGATTGACCGCACTTTTAGAACACTTATTAGAATAGAACCATAGTGGAATGTAAATAAGTTCAAAAAAGTTATTAGTATTATTTTATTTGTATTAGAATAGAACCATAGTGGAATGTAAATATATCATTACCGAAAAGCTGACGAGCCAATTCTAATTAGAATAGAACCATAGTGGAATGTAAATAAATATAGCTGTTTCGGTTGCGGTAAAACATTATCAAATTAGAATAGAACCATAGTGGAATGTAAATCATTACTATTCTTATTCTTTGCTTTGCGATAGCGATTAGAATAGAACCATAGTGGAATGTAAATCTTGTTATTTCTCTCCATGCGTGTGATTCTTGAACAATTAGAATAGAACCATAGTGGAATGTAAATTCTGTAGTTTTGACATACATTATATCCTCATTGGTATTAGAATAGAACCATAGTGGAATGTAAATTAACTATCTGAGCCAGTGGCGTAAAATTCATAAGTATTAGAATAGAACCATAGTGGAATGTAAATTCATATTAAGTCCGACTTTGTGACACATTACAAGATTAGGATAGAACCATAGTGGAATGTAAATTCCCATTTTGGGAACTCACATCAATTTCTGTTTTAATTAGAATAGAACCATAGAGTTATTATATAAATACAAACAGACAGAGCTTAAAAAAATGGAAAGATATTGCGATATGGTTATGTAAGGGATACAAAATTATCTGATAACCATGATGTCGTAGCTTATAATTATGCTTTGGACAGAAATCAGAATTTGGCAGAAAAACTGGAGTCATTAACCCTTAGTAAAGATAAATTAATCAAACAGGGTATGAAATATTCAAAGGAAATGGATACAGTTGAAAAGGAATTGAAGAAATGCCGTACTTCAATTAGAGAAAAGGAAGCTTTTTATGCTTCAAGGGCAAATATGATTGCAACTACAGTATCTAAACTAGTTGTTGATCATATGTTTGAAAATGTAAAATATGATTTGGTAATGTTTGATGAGATCAGTATGGCATATGTTACACAGCTTATATGTGCAGCTATGTATTCACGGGATAAGTTTGTATGTGTTGGAGATTTTAATCAGTTGGCTCCAATTGCACAGTCAGAGGCAGCAAACTTCCTAAAAAGGGATATTTTTAGTTATTTTGGGATTATAGATGATAAGGGTATATCATAACCTTCTTAAAAATCATGCAAGTGTAGAGAAGAAGCGTGATATATCAAAGAGGATTCCATTACCCGGAGATGTGATGAGTCTTGTTGATTTAAGTGGAACATATTGTGCTGCTTATAAAAATTCGGACAACTCACGTTTTAATATTTTAAGTGCTGTTGTGTCTTTTGGATTGGCTTTAACTTCAATGGACAAAGAGAATAAGGATGCAATTGGAGTAATTACCCATTATGCAGCTCAAGCGGCAGGCAGTTCTACTGCGTTTGCTGATATGGCGGTAAAGCCAATACCGTTGAGGGTAAGAGTTTTGAAAACCCCTACCTCCTGCTCGCAATAAATCCTGCCAGCCACATGACAGCCGATGCGATAATAAATATAAGAACAAATGTATTAACTTGTTCTTTCCATCTCAATGAAAGAATAATTGCGTCGCCTATGACGGCTATGATAATTGGCAGAAGCATAAAAAGATTAACTGCATCATTATTGAATACCCTGTATGCCATATATGCAAAAGCAGCGACAAGCACAAGTGATACGACTGCCTCTATTATATGGAATAATCCGGCGTATTCAATATGTGATTTATATACAACCGGAATAGCCATAGAAAAAAATATGAGATACACAAGTGAAAGCCATAGTAATATGCTGTCATTTGCCATTGCATTATTTTTAGCTGTTCTGATGACAAGTGCGGCTATCAGAAATCCGTATGATGCAAATTGTATTCCGGGAATTGTATATTCGGTATGCACCATTCCTGAGACCAGAATCACGCCGATTGTAATACATATCATCTTTGCATTAACCTGCGTTCCGTCTGACAGAAGTGCCTTAAGGAAATCCCTGTTGATTGTAAATAACAAAATAACGGAAGCTACAAGCGACAGAATACAGATGCCGTTTACATACCGGCTGAACCCATCTCCCCACATGGAAAGATTTTTATCCGCAAATGAACGTATGAGACTCTGGATTCTTTCGCCAAAAAGAATCAGAAAATAACCCATGATAAGCCAGTTAATTAACATCTTTTGTCCTCCTTTAAAATTATAATTTATAGTAAATTATATCATATATGAATATCGATTTGCCATATAAAAATATATAATATGAGTCCTTTTTTTGGGACAGGAAATATGAGATAATTGTTACGGGATTGGAAAATACAACCCTCAGGCTTCTGTCCCGCATTATTTTTTAACAAATTGGAGGTAGTATTATGAAGAAAAAGTTTAGAGTAAGTAGTCTTATCAAAGGTATTGCAGTCGTATATTGTCTGGTTGGATTTGTATTGTTTGTAGTTTGCATAGCAATCAGTGTGAGCCACGATATTTCACTGTATAGAAATTTTGAATCAGCAATATCTATTTACAACTACGGAACATTGGAAACTGCAGGTATAATATGCCAGATGATTGCTATTCTTTTTAGGACAGCACTGATTTACGGATTTGGTATTATTGTAAATATGGCAGAAGAGTACATTGACAGTCGAAAACATACGGATTAGATCACTGTGTGAATCTACGACAATTTAGCCAGTGCCACATATAGCTGGGATATTTTATACCATGTGGCATAATCGACGGTGCCGGTAACGGGCATGTTGAAGGTCTCCTGGAATTTGCTGACGGAAGCGGCTGTGTCCTTACCGTAGATTCCGTCAACAGCAAGAGGAGGTATGTTGCTGTAGGTACGGCGGATGAGGGAAAGCTGTTCCTGAATGGTGGTGACAGGAGGACCGTATGAACCGATTTCAAGGGTGTATCCGGGATATGAGACAGGGATGCCCTCGATTATTTCGGCAGTGTTTATATATATGTCGCTGCCGTAGTAATTACGAAGAATCTGGAGAGCGGTTTTGCCGTCATCCCCAAGAGACTTGGAACCCCACTGGCTGAGACCGCTGCAGGTAGTCCTTTTGCCGTCGCAGTATTGGGTGAGGATTGGCTGTTTAACATCGGGACGGGATACATAATTTGAGAAATATTCATCAACAACATTGGAAATGGTGTCGAAAATATTACGCTTATTAATCCACTTATGGTCAAAAGCGGTAGAAGATGTAATGGTAAAATAATAACCTTTATTGCGGTACCATTCGGTGTATACACGGTTCAGGGTAAAAGAAATAATGGCAATTACATTGGCTTTGATGGTTTCTCTGGGCCATGTAGGGTATATTTCACTGCTGGCAACATTTTTTATATAATCGGCAAATGGAACGTAGTAGTCCGTTGCTGTCGAGTCGGATGGGACACCGTCATGGACAACAATGGTTTCGGGTACCACAACACGGTCAAGAACAATTTCACCGGTGTTTTCAATGGGTTTTATCTCGGCCTCAGGAATTTTTGGAGGATAGTTGCCGATTAGCGTATTGGGACCAATGTTATAAATGCCGGGATTTTCCGTAAGAACAATATTTTGTATTGATAATATTCCGGAAAAAATATTTGAACCGGTAATGGAAACCGGGGCAAAGCCCGGAGCAGAAGCTACAATATTATACATGGAGTAAGGTATGATAATGCCGGGAGCTTCGCTGATGCTCTGTGGTGGAGCCGGCAGTTCGATTTGCTCTGTCTGACCTATGGAATTGGTTTCTACAACGTCAACAGGGTTTTCTTCATCCGTACCTTCGTAGATGCTGACGGTTGCATCAATGGGAATTCCTTCTTCATTTGTGATATTAACCCTTAAAAAGCCGGTTTCATCATTTTTATAAAGCATAATTTTAACCTTTCCGGATATTATAATTCATATTGCCGCGATGCAAAATTAATCACAAATGACAGCATCGATGCTTACATGATATTATATGATGAAAAAAATATTTGTTGAGTACAATTTGCATCTTGAAATCAGCCGGATTTTATGGTAAAATTTCTACAATTTGAAGAAAAAAAGCGCTATCAGTATGTTTAGTTGTTTTTTTTTTGCCTAAATAAATAATACATGTGAAAGGTTTGAAGGTGTGAAGATGAAAGCATTTTTGATTCTAAGTGACGGAAATGTCTTTGAAGGTACAAGCATTGGAGCTGAGAGAGAAGTAATCAGTGAAATTGTTTTTAATACCTCAATGACAGGATATTTAGAGGTTCTTACAGATCCATCATATGCCGGACAGGCAGTAGTTATGACATATCCATTAATTGGCAATTATGGTATTTGCTATGCTGATGAGGAATCAGGCAGACCATGGCCTGACGGTTTTATTGTCCGAGAACTTTCACGTGTTCCAAGTAACTTCCGTAGTGAAGATTCTATACAAAATTTTCTTAAAGAAAATAACATTCCGGGTATTGCAGGTATTGATACCCGTGCTCTTACCAAGATTCTCAGGGAAAAGGGTACTATGAACGGAATGATTACCACCAATGAGAATTATAATCTTGATGAGATTCTCCCTAAATTAAAAGAATATACCACAGGCAAGGTTGTTGAAAAAGTAACCTGTGAAGAGAAATATGTACTTCCCGGTGATGGATTTAAGGTTGCACTTATGGATTTCGGTGCCAAGAGAAATATTGCAAGGTCTCTTAATAAGAGAGGCTGTGAGGTAACTGTTTATCCTGCTTTAACCACAGCAGAAGAAATCCTTGCAGCTAATCCTGACGGAATAATGCTTTCTAACGGCCCGGGAGACCCTAAGGAATGTGTTTCCATTATTAAGGAAATCAAGAAATTATATGATTCGGATGTTCCTATTTTTGCAATTTGTCTCGGACATCAGCTTATGGCACTTGCCACAGGTGCTGATACACATAAGATGAAATACGGACACAGAGGAGCTAATCATCCGGTTAAGGATCTTCAGACCGGTAAGGTATATATCTCATCACAGAACCATGGATATGTTGTTGATATGGATACACTTGATGATAAGATTGCAAGACCTGCATTTATCAATGTTAATGACAAGACCAATGAAGGTCTTGAATATGTAGGCAAGAACATCTTTACAGTCCAGTTCCATCCGGAAGCCTGTGCAGGCCCTAAGGATTCGGATTATCTTTTTGACAGATTCATGAATATGATGAAGAAAGGCAGGGATTAATTATGCCAAAGAATAAAGACATAAAAAAAGTATTAGTAATCGGTTCAGGTCCTATTGTAATCGGTCAGGCTGCCGAATTTGACTATGCGGGAACACAGGCATGTCGTTCTCTTAAAGAAGAAGGCATGGAGGTTGTTCTTGTGAACTCTAACCCTGCCACAATCATGACTGATAAAAATATTGCTGATGAAGTCTACATTGAGCCATTGACAGTTCATTCACTTGAGCAGATTATTCTCAAGGAGAAACCGGACAGTATTCTTCCTACACTCGGTGGACAGGCAGGTCTTAACCTTGCAATGGAAATTGCTGAGACAGGTTTCCTTGAAGAACATAATGTTAAATTAATCGGTACAACTGCTGAGACAATCAGGAAGGCAGAAGACAGACTTGAATTTAAGACAACAATGGAAAAAATCGGAGAGCCTTGTGCACCTTCTCTTGTTGTTGAGAACGTTGAAGACGGTATTGCTTTTGCCAACCAGATTGGTTACCCTGTAGTTCTCCGCCCGGCATATACACTCGGTGGAAGCGGCGGCGGTATTGCTAAGAACGAAGAAGAACTTATCGACATTCTTTCCAATGGTTTAAGATTAAGCCGTGTAGGCCAGGTACTTGTTGAAAGATGTATCGCAGGATGGAAGGAAATCGAATACGAAGTAATGCGTGATGCCAACGGAACCTGTATTACAGTATGTAATATGGAAAATATTGATCCTGTCGGAGTACACACAGGTGACAGTATTGTAGTTGCACCTTCACAGACACTGTCTGATAAGGAATACCAGATGCTTCGTTCATCAGCTCTTAATATTATTGACGAACTTAAAATAACAGGCGGATGTAATGTACAGTTTGCACTTCATCCAACAAGTTTTGAATATTGCGTTATCGAAGTTAATCCTCGTGTAAGCCGTTCATCAGCCCTTGCTTCCAAAGCAACAGGTTATCCTATTGCCAAGGTTGCGGCTAAGATAGCACTCGGATATAACCTTGATGAGATACCTAATGCAATTACACATAAGACATTTGCAAGTTTTGAGCCTGCTCTTGACTATTGCGTAGTTAAGATTCCAAGACTTCCTTTTGATAAATTTATTACTGCTTCAAGAAAGCTTACGACACAGATGAAGGCAACCGGTGAGGTCATGAGTATCTGCACTAACTTTGAAGGCGCACTTATGAAGGCTATCCGTTCACTTGAACAGCACGTTGATTCGCTTATGAACGATGATTACTCATCATATTCTGATGATGACATTATAGAACTTCTTCACAACATTGATGATAAGCGTATGTATGTTGTTGCAGAGGCTTTAAGAAGAGGCATTTCTTACGATACAATCCATGATATTACCATGATTGATAAGTGGTTTATCGATAAATTCCACATTATCGTTGAAATGGAAAACCGCCTCAAGACAGAAGAACTTACCAAAGAACTTCTTGCTGAAGCAAAGAGAATTGAATTCCCTGACGTTGTTATCGGAAGACTTACAGGCAGGACAGAAAAAGAAATTAAGGCTTTAAGGGATGAATATGGTATTCATGCGGCATTTAAGATGGTTGATACCTGTGCTGCCGAATTTGAGGCTTCAACACCTTACTACTATTCATGCTACAGCTCAGAAAATGAAGTTATTGAGACTAAGCCTGAGAAAAAAGTCCTCGTACTCGGTTCAGGTCCTATAAGAATCGGACAGGGTATCGAATTTGACTATTGTTCGGTTCACAGTACATGGGCATTCAAGGCTGAAGGATATGAGACAATCATTATCAATAATAACCCTGAAACAGTAAGTACCGACTTTGATATAGCTGACAAACTTTATTTTGAACCATTGACACCTGAGGATGTTGAAAGCATTGTTGAACTTGAACATCCGGACGGAGCTGTTGTACAGTTCGGTGGACAGACAGCCATTAAGCTCACAAAAGCATTAATGGAAATGGGCGTTCCAATCCTCGGTACAAGCGCAGAAGATGTTGATGCGGCAGAAGACAGAGAGCTTTTTGATGAGATTCTTGAACAGACAGGAATTCCAAGAGCAGCAGGAAAGACAGTTTTTACTACAGAAGAAGCTCTTGAGGCAGCTAATGAATTAGGTTATCCTGTTCTTGTAAGACCTTCCTATGTTCTTGGCGGACAGGGTATGCAGATTGCCATAAGCGACAAAGATATTGTTGAATTTATGGAAATCATTAACAGACAGGTTCAGGAACATCCAATCCTTGTTGATAAATACCTTATGGGTAAGGAAATTGAAGTTGATGCCGTTTGTGACGGAGAAGATATTTTAATCCCCGGTATTATGGAGCATATTGAAAGAGCCGGTATCCATTCGGGAGACAGTATTTCAGTATATCCTGCCCAGAGTATTTCACAGAAAATTGTGGATATGCTTGAAGATTATACAATTAAGCTTGCAAGAGCTTTACATGTAAAAGGTCTTATTAATATCCAGTTTATCGTATACAATGACCAGGTATATGTAATAGAGGTTAATCCACGTTCTTCAAGAACTGTTCCATATATAAGCAAAGTTACAGGTATTCCTATTGTAAAACTTGCTACACAGGTTATTATCGGTAATACAATCAAAGGTCTTGGCTATACACCCGGACTTCAGAAGAAAGCAGACTACATTGCTATCAAGATGCCTGTATTCTCATTTGAAAAGATTCGCGGCGCTGATATCAGCCTTGGACCTGAAATGAAATCGACAGGTGAATGTCTTGGTATAGCAAAAGATTTTAACGAAGCATTATACAAAGCCTTTGTAGGTGCAGGCGTTAATCTTCCAAAACATAAACAGATGATTATGACAGTTAATGACCATGAGCAGAAAGATGCTCTTTCGGTTGCAAAACGTTTTGCAGCTCTTGGATATACAATTTATGCGACAAGAGGTACAGCACGTTATTTCAATGAAAATGGCGTTGAGGCAATTAAGATCAATAAGGTTGAACAGGAATCACCAACACTTCTTGACCTTATTCTTGACCACAAGATTGACCTTGTTATCGATATACCTGAGAACGGTATTGAAAAGAGCCACGATGGTTTCATTATCAGAAGACATGCAATCGAGACCGGTGTAAACGTTCTTACATCACTTGATACAGCCAATGCATTGCTTACAAGTCTTGAATGTCAGGCAACACAGTCAATGACACCGATTGATATAGCAACAATTTAATTGTTATGGAATAATTAAGAATTTCTAATGACAGCTATGAGTTTATCTGGGATTACCGGAATCCTCTCATAGCTGCTTTAACGTTAAAATTTCTTTACAACCGTAAATATGAAAAGTATAATGGAACATAACCAACGGAGGAATAATTTTTATGAAAAAAATATTAGACCAGATTACAGAAATAGTCGGAAATGCTTTTAAACAATGCGGCTATGATGATAAATACGGAAAGACAGGAATATCCAACAGACCTGATTTATGTGAATATCAGTGCAACGGAGCAATGGCAGCAGCAAAGGAATATAAGAAAGCACCATTTATGATTGGTGATGAAGTGGTTGCAATTTTACAGGACAACAGTGACTTTGAGAAGGTTGAATGTATCAAACCGGGCTTTATCAACATGGTAATGAGCGCAGATTTTATAGGTGGTTATGTTCGTGCCATGGCTTTGGAAGATAAGTTTGGATGCGACTGTGAACCTAAGGATGAGACGGTATTTGTTGATTACGGCGGAGCCAATGTAGCCAAACCTCTTCATATCGGACATCTTCGTTCGGCAGTAATCGGCGAAAGTGTAAAAAGAATCTGCAAATTTGCAGGTTATAAGACAATAGGTGATGTTCATCTTGGCGACTGGGGTCTCCAGATGGGACTTATTATTACAGAACTCAAAGAACGTAAACCGGATTTACCATATTTTGATGATAATTTCACAGGTGAATATCCGGCAGAAGCGCCTTTTACAATATCAGAACTTGAGGAAATTTATCCGTGTGCCAGCGGCAAATCAAAAGAAGATGCCGAATATAAGAAATCGGCTCAGAATGCCACATATCTTTTACAGAACGGTCACAGAGGATACACAGCCCTCTGGAAACACATTATCAATGTGTCGGTTGCTGATTTGAAAAAAAATTATGACAACCTTAATGTCCATTTCGATTTATGGAAGGGTGAAAGTGATGCCCAGCCATATATTGCTGATATGGTTAAGGATATGGTAGACAGGGGGATAGCCCATGAAAGCCAGGGTGCCATTGTTGTAGACATAGCCGAGGAAAATGACAGCAGGGAGCTTCCTCCATGTATCATCCAGAAATCGGACGGAGCAGCCAATTACGAGACCTCCGACCTTGCGACACTTATCGAGAGGGAAAAATTATATGCACCTAAGTCATACATTTACCTTGCAGATAAGAGACAGGAACTTCACTATACACAGTTTTTCCGTGTGGCAAGAAAAGCAGGAATCGTATCTCCTGATACAGAACTTAAGTTCATCGGTTTCGGTACGATGAACGGCAGTGACGGCAAACCTTTCAAGACAAGACAGGGTGGTGTACTGCGTCTTGAATACCTCATAAAAGAAATTGAAGACAAGGTATACGAAAAAATCATGGCTAACCGTACCGTGGATGAGAGTGAAGCCAGAAATACAGCTAAGATGGTAGGACTTGCCGCATTAAAATATGGTGATTTGTCCAATCAGGCATCTAAGGATTATGTATTTGATATTGATCGTTTCACCTCTTTTGAGGGAGACACAGGTCCATATATCCTTTACACAATTGTACGAATTAAATCTATTCTTAAAAAATATGAAAATGCAGGAGGCGTGGTGTCAGGTATCCATACTGCTAACCCTGAGAGCGAGAGCGAACGTTCACTTATGCTTGTGCTCACAGGCATGCAGGATATGATTAAGACAGCATATGAAGAAAGTGCACCTCACAAAATTTGTAAATTCATATATGATCTTTCCAATGCTTTTAACCATTTTTATCATGAAACAAAGATTCTTTCAGAAGAAGATGAAAATAAAAAGAAAGGTTATATTGCACTCATAAAACTTACAAAAGATGTGTTAGAGACATGTGTTGACTTGCTTGGTATCGAAGCACCGGAGAGAATGTAATGTCAAAAGCAAAAGATTTAACAACAGGAAAACCAATCAGCCTTATGATAAAATATGCAATCCCTGTGCTGATTGGCAATCTTGTACAGCAGATATATAATTTTGCCGACACAATTATTGTCGGACAATGTCTTGGAAACAGTACATTGGCTGCCGTAGGTAATACTGGGTCAATGTTTTTCCTTGTCAATGGGTTTGTTATAGGAATAACAAGCGGTTTTTCGGTCCATATAGCACAATGCTTTGGGGCAAAAGATTATGACAAGATGCGTAATTCCGTATGTAATGCCATTATGTTGTGGTCCGGAATTACATTGTTTATCACTTTACTTTCGGTGCTGATAACCAAGCCGGTTCTAAGGCTTATTAACACACCGGACGGTATTTTTGATATGTCCTATAATTATATCGTTATTATTTTTGCAGGAATAGTTGCACCTATGCTATACAATGCCGTTTCGTGTATACTAAGGGCTCTTGGTGACAGCAAAACCCCGCTTTATTTCCTGATTTTTTCAGCACTCCTTAACATCGGTCTGGATTTGCTTTTTATAGTCGTATTTAATTGGGGCGTTGCAGGTGCCGCTATTGCTACAGTGCTTGCACAGCTTGTTGCCGGAATTGCGTGTATCGTATATATTTCCGTTAAGTTCCCTATTCTTCATATAAAGAAAGAAGATTTTAAAATTAATCCGGGAATTATAAAGACACACCTTACCATAGGACTTCCGATGGCGTTCCAGTTTTCGGTTACGGCAATCGGAACAATCATTTTGCAGGGTGCCGTAAATGTATTTGGCGAGAATTACATTGCCGCTTTTACGGCTTCCAGTAAAACGGAACAGCTTATCATGCAGTTTGGCATATCGGGTGGCGTAACAGTTGCAAATTTTGTCGGTCAGAATGTAGGTGCCGGCAGATATGACAGGATTAAAAACGGAATATTGAAATGGAGTCTTTTTACGGTTGGAAGCGCAGTTTTATGTATGGGTGTTATTTTCATTTTCGGCAGACCAATCAGCCGGCTTTTCATAAAAGGCGGGGATGAATTAATACTTTCCTATGCAATGACTTATCTCCATATTTCAATGTTTTTCTATATCCCATTGTTCCAGATTTTTATTTTCAGAAATGCTCTTCAGGCAATGGGTAAGACAACAATGCCGTTACTTGCGGGATTTTTTGAACTTGGAGCAAGGTCTATAGTCGCATACACGCTTCCAAAAGCGATAGGTTTTTCCGGTGTATGTTTTGCCGGTCCGGTTGCATGGGTATGTGCTGCCGTACCGCTTATTATCACTTATATAATTTATATGAAAAAATTTAAGAAAAAAGGGTATTTTAATACTCAATTTAGTTGACAAATACCCCCTAAAAATCCGATAATAGAGGTAGCTTAATTTTGAGACTATTTGAACGGAGAGGGTCAGACATGAAAGATAAAGACAAACATGGATTTGGTACTTTCGGTGCCATAGTATTAGGAGTTACGGCAGTTGCAACAGCAATTGTGGCAGTCAGCAAGAGCAAGAAGAAAAAGCAGAGTTTAAACAGTTTCCTGAAGGATGAACTTGTCAAACTTCCGCTTTTTAGTAAGAACGAATCCCACCACGCTAAGAAAAGCGCAGCAGACGAGGACGACATTTTTGTGGATGAGGACAACGAACCACAGAATGACAAAGCCACATCTTTTTACGATGAAGACATTTCTTACGAAGAAGATGAGGAATTCCAGTCAGTATCCAAGGCAAAGCCTATCGTGGATTTCAAACCAAAGCACGAAGAAGCAGAGAAACCTGCCGAGGCACAGGATGCAGCCGGGGAGCCGGAAACAGCCGAGGCACAGGATGTAACTGAGGAGCCGGAAACAACAGAAGCACAGGATGTAGCTGAGGAGCCGGAAGCAGCAGGTGTGCAGGATGTAACTGAGGAGCCGGAAGCAGCAGAGGCACAGGATGTAGCTGATGAGCCGGAAGCAGCAGATGTGCAGGATGTAGTCAGGGAGCCGGAAACAGCAGATGTGCAGGATGTAGCCGAGGAACCGGAAACAGCAGGTGTGCAGGATGTAGCCGAGGAGCCGGAAGCAGCAGGTGTGCAGGATGTAGCAGAGGAGCCGGAAACAGCAGATGTGCAGGATGTAACTGAGGAGCCGGAAACAGAACCTGATGATACGTTTGTATTTGAGTCAGTGGTTGTTGGCAGGGAGTCAGTTAAAGACGAGCCTGTTGATATATCTGATAAGAAACTTGACAGGGAATTTATTGCAGAACCGGTTGATGCAGAACCGGTGAGAGATAATTTTGTATTAAATGATGAAGATTTTTCGGACGAAGTTCAGGAAATAGAAATCGATGATGTTACCGCTGAACCGGCAGAAGAAAAGGTTACAGAGCTTGAAAAAGAAGATGGGCCGGTATCAGCAGGTAAATATGATGATGCTAGTTCAGAAGCAGAAACCGCAAAAGAAGCTTTTGCATCAGCGGTTGAAACACCTGTAAGAGAAACTTTCTCCGATGTGGAATTTTTTGATGAAGAAGATGACACTGAAGAAGGCCTCCGCAACAACGAGTCATATTATGACTGGACTTATAATGTTGATGAGCATTACAGTGTAATAACTGATGGCACATGGGTATATTGTAAGTCAGATGATGTCCTCACAAGCGATTCTATCAACAAAAAAGGCGAAAGAGAGACAATCGATATAGCCGAAACTTTTAAAAACAGAATTAAGACAAAGGGATATTGTCTGTTGAAGTATATCGGAACGGACAGGGAGGTTATCGTACCTGATACTATCAATGGCAAACCGGTTGTAGCTGCACTTAACACATTTAGAAGCAATCAGATTGTTAAAAAAGTCATTCTCCCATCAACGATGCAGGGCTTGAGAAGGACTTTCTATAGTTGCTATCATCTTGACAGCATTACTTTTGCACCGGGAACCAATCTGGTATACGAATTGGATGCAATCATGTGTGGTAACAATGATATGGACAGCAATACAGAGGCAACAACGGTATACTGTTCACACACAATCGCTGAATATATAAAAGGTCACTACAGATTAGGATGTCCTGTTACATTTGTTGAAAAATAATAGTAAATTACAGAACTTTGGTTACGCATAGTTAAAAAGTGTAACCAAAGTTTTTTTATGTCATAAAGTTTGCAGTATGTAGGATGCAACACGGGGCAGGCGCAGGCATTGAGTGGGTTGCTGTCATTAAATGCGTGGGATGTGGGATGCAACACCCGTGCATTCCGCCACGGCGTCTGCAAATCTCTACCCAAACAGCGAAAAACAGCCGAAAAGGGTAGAGATTCCAGTAGCCGCTGGATGTAAATCTCTACCCAAATCGGGGAAATCAGGCGAAAAGGGTAGAGATTCCCAGTAGCCGCCGGTCGTAAATCTCTACCCAAACAGCGGGAAACAGCCGAAAAGGGTAGAGATTCCAGCAGCGGCCGGTTGAAAATCTCTACCCAAACAGCGAAAATCTGCCAAAAAGGTATAGATTCCCACACTGCCGGCCCACACCGCCGGCCTACACTGAGTCCCACACTTCCGGCTTACACTCCCGGCTACACACTACCGTCCCACACCGCCTTACCCAAACAGCTCAAAATCGCTCAAAGTAAGTTCCCTTGCAGTTAAGTTGATTTTGCTGTCCGATGCAACTGTGAAATACACATCGGGTAGTAAAGCATCCTGATGGGTGAATAACGATTTGGCAGGAGATTTACGGAGACTCTTGAATACGCCGTCACCGGAAAGTTTTGAAACAGCTTCCTTGTAGGTCCAGATACGGCAAAAGTCGGCCTCCGGAGCATCCGAAGACCGGATTGTATTCAATTCACCGGGAGAACAGATTTTGGCAAGCATTGAAGCAGGGACTCTGCGGACGGTTTCCACATCGATACCCACAGGGGATGAATCAAAAATACACATGACGGCTTTGCTGCAATGACTGATGTTGAAATAAATTTCAGGATGGCTTTTCAGGTAGGGTTTGCCATCCGATGAAATATCAAAATCAGGAGTGTCTGTCAGGCTGTATTCAGTGCGGTAGCCGTACAGGAAAAGAAGGTATGCAATTACGCAGGCAAGCCTGTCCTCAGGAAATTTATACTTTAGAGCACGCTTTAACCGCTCAGGTGGAAGAAGAGACATTAAACTGTCAAGCTGTCCTTTTGTTATATTTTTTAAATCCGTAAAATAATAAAGCATAACCTGTCCTTTTTAATAAAAAAATTCTGTAATCAGTATAAATATTTTATTTTTTTATTGCAACTTAATTTTACTTTGATATAATGTTATAGAAAACGGGGTGCCCTTGGAGGCTGAGATTATACCCATAACCTGATTTGGATAATGCCAACGTAGGGAGATATTTTGTTTTGACAGACAGACACTATCCTTATGTAGTTCTGTCTTTTATTTTACGGAAAGGTAAGTAAAGATATGAGAGAATATACAACACAGATGGATGCCGCTAGAAAAGGGATTGCAACGCCACAGATGAAAATTGTGGCAGAAAAAGAAAAAATGCAGCTTGAAGAGCTTATGGGATATATGGCAGAAGGTAAAGTTGTAATACCTGCCAATATTAACCATCAGTGTATCAATCCCGAAGGCGTAGGAAGTATGTTAAGAACCAAGATAAACGTCAACCTTGGCGTGTCAAGGGATTGCAAGGATTATGACATAGAGCTTCAGAAAGTAATGAGTGCCGTCAATATGGGAGCAGAGGCAATAATGGATTTGTCAAGCCATGGCAATACAGAGCCTTTCCGTAAAAAACTTACATCGGAATGTCCTGCAATGATAGGAACGGTGCCTGTTTATGACAGCGTAATCCATTACCAGAGGGATTTGTCCACACTAACAGCGGAAGATTTTATAGATGTTGTAAGACTTCATGCCCAAAACGGTGTGGATTTTGAGACACTCCATTGCGGAATAACAAGAAAAACAATCGACCAGATTAAGAATCATAAACGTAAAATGAATATCGTAAGCAGGGGCGGAAGCCTTGTATTTGCATGGATGAGCATGACAGGTAATGAAAATCCGTTTTACGAATATTATGATGAGATTCTTGATATTTGTGAAAAATATGATGTGACAATTTCATTGGGAGATGCGTGCAGACCGGGTTGCCTTGCAGATGCAACGGATGTATGCCAGATTGAAGAACTTGTAAGACTTGGTGAACTTACAAAGAGAGCATGGGAGCATAATGTGCAGGTTATGGTTGAAGGACCGGGACACGTTCCTCTTGACCAGATTGCAGCCAATATGCAGGTTCAGAAGACGATATGTATGGGAGCTCCTTTTTATGTACTTGGACCTCTTGTAACGGATATTGCACCGGGTTATGACCATATAACAGCGGCAATCGGAGGAGCTGTCGCAGCTATGAATGGAGCCGCATTTTTATGCTATGTAACACCTGCGGAACATCTTGCACTTCCTAATGTGGAGGATGTAAAACAGGGCATTATCGCCTCTAAGATAGCAGCACATGCGGCAGATATAGCCAAGGGAATTAAGGGCGCAAGGGATATTGATGATAAAATGGCAGACGCAAGGCGTGTTCTTGACTGGGATGCTCAGTTTGAATGTGCGATAGACGGGGAAACGGCAAAAGCAATCAGAGACAGCCGTAAACCGGAGGATGACCACAGCGACACCTGCAGCATGTGCGGAAAGTTCTGTGCGGTAAGAAGCATGAATAAAGCACTTAACGGTGAATATATTGATATATTGTA
>ULMG01038607.1_pt1 | contig 16552 bp, 13 predicted proteins | sample 1951601 | NCBI WGS metagenome assembly ULMG01 (sample SAMEA4835545, study PRJEB28245) | human gut metagenome | biome: gut microbiome; material: fecal sample | place: Denmark | collected 2008
CAGAGAATCCGATGAAGTCGCTCTCGGATCTGTCCGTCGTCAGAGCGCAGTTCACATCCGGCGGCCGGGTCATCGGCTCCGTGGCCGTCTTAGGACCGACACGGATGCAGTACAGCCGCATCGTCGGTATGATGCGCTTCATGCAGCAGCGGCTGGATCTGTTATTAAAAGGGAAAACATAGGAGGCTCCTGGATGAAGGAAGATAAGAAGAAAGTCGACGTCGAAGAACCGATGAAAGAAACCGAAGCCAAAGAAGAAAAGAAAACGTCTCCCGTAGATGACTTGATGGATCAGCTCGGCGAAGCGAAGAAGACCGCCGAAGAAGCCAAGAACAAGGCAGAGGCAGCGGAGTCCAAGCTGGCTACGGCTCTTTCTCAGTACGTCAGACTGCAGGCAGACTTTGATAATTTCCGTCGCCGCACCAGAGAAGCGGAAGCGAAAGCTGCGGATACACATACCGCAGAAACGCTGAAAGCTTTCCTGCCGGTGCTGGATAATTTCGAGCTGGCACTTGCTCACATGAAAAAAGATGAAGGCGGTGCGGCTTATGTACAGGGCTTCGAGCTCCTGCAGAAACAATTCGTCAAGATCCTGGAAGGCTTCGGCGTGAAGGAGATCGAAGCACTGGGAAAGACCTTCGATCCGCATTTCCATGAAGCGGTCATGATGCTCCCGGCAGATGACAAAGAAGACGAAACCATTTCCATGGTATTCCAGAAAGGGTATCTGTACAAGGACAATGTACTCCGCGTAGCGAAGGTACAGGTCGTGCATAACGGCTAACCGATGGGACGCTCTGCGATTCCATTTCTCTATATAAAATTTCGTAAGTACAAATAGAAAGAAAGGGGACATTTCAAATGTCAAAAGTTATTGGTATCGATCTGGGGACTACAAACTCTGTTGTTGCCGTCATGGAAGGCGGCGAGCCTGTCGTCATTCCGAATGCGGAAGGTTCTCGCCTGACCCCATCTGTTGTCGGCTTCTCCAAGACCGGTGAACGTCTGGTCGGCCAGCTGGCAAAACGCCAGGCGGTATCGAACCCGCATCGCACCATCGTTTCCATCAAACGTCACATGGGCAGCGACTACAAAGTCACCATTGATGACAAATCCTATACTCCGCAGGAAATTTCTGCGATGATCCTGCAGAAGCTGAAGGTCGATGCAGAAGCTTATCTCGGCGAAAAAGTCACCGATGCAGTCATCACCTGCCCGGCTTATTTCACCGATGCACAGCGTCAGGCGACCAAGGATGCCGGCAAGATCGCAGGGCTGAATGTCCTTCGTATCATCAACGAACCGACCGCATCCTCTCTGGCTTACGGCCTCGATAAGATCAAAGACGGCAAAGAACATCGCTTCCTCGTCTATGACCTCGGTGGCGGCACTTTCGATGTATCCATCCTGAATCTGGCGGATGGCGTCTTCGAAGTCGAAGCCTCCAACGGCAACGGCCATCTCGGCGGTGATGATTTCGATGCCCGCGTCATGGACTGGATCGCTGAAAAATTCAAAGCACAGAACGGCTTTGAACTGAAACGTGATCCGATGACGAACCAGAGACTGAAGGAAGCAGGCGAAAAAGCCAAGATCGAGCTGTCCTCCGTCATGAGTACGGATATCAACCTGCCATTCATCACCATCGACTCCGATGGTCAGCCGGTCCACTTCGATGCGACCCTGACCCGCGCAGAATTTGATAGAATCACCGAAGACCTCGTACAGGCGACCGTAGAACCGATCGACCTTGCGATGAAGGATGCAGGCCTTTCCGTCGGTGATATCGATAAAGTCCTTCTTGTCGGCGGTTCTTCCCGTATCCCGGCAGTACAGACCTTGATCAAGAATAAATTCGGCAAGGAACCATCCAAGGGTGTGAACCCGGATGAATCCGTCGCTGTCGGCGCTGCTGTTCAGGCCGGCGTCCTCAAAGGCGAAGTCAAGGACGTCCTTCTCCTCGATGTCACCCCGCTGTCCCTCGGTATCGAGACCTTGGGCGGTGTCTTCACGACCATGATCAAGAGAAATACCACCATCCCGACCTCCAAGTCTCAGGTCTTCTCCACCGCAGCAGATAACCAGCCATCTGTAGACATTCATGTCCTGCAGGGCGAACGTCCGATGGCAGCTGACAACAAGACCCTCGGCCGTTTTGAACTCTCCGACATCCCGCCGGCTCCACGGGGCGTACCGCAGATCCAGGTCACCTTCGACATCGATGCAAACGGCATCGTCCACGTCTCTGCGAAAGACCTCGGCACCGGCAAGGAACAGAAGATCGATATCACCTCTTCCACCGGCCTTTCTGATGAAGAGATCCAGAAGATGCAGGACGACGCAAAAGCGCATGAAGAAGAAGATAAGAAGCGTAAGGAAGGCATCGAAGCCAAGAACAATGCGGAAGCGCTGATCTACCAGGCGGAAAAGACGGTCAAAGAACTCGGAGACAAAGCAGATGCTGCCAAGGTCAAAGAAGTCAATGACGCCATCGCTGCCCTGAAAGAAAGCCTCAAAGGCGATGACACCGCGAAGATCAAAGCTGATGCGGAAGCACTCACCAAGCCGCTGCATGAACTCACCGAAAAGCTGTACCAGCAGGCACAGCAGGCGCAGGCACAGCAGCAGGGCCCGCAGCAGGGACCTCAGGCAGGTGCCAAGAAAGCCGATGACAATGTAGTCGATGCCGATTACAAGGTCGTAGACGACGACAAGAAATAATTGATCTCCTGCAAGGGGATCATCATAGAGAAACTCAGAAGGTTCTGAAGGTTCTACGGATTTCCAGAAAACGGGAAGAGAGCGGAGCCTTCAGGACCTTTTGAAGCGTTTTCCTAATTTCTTTGAGGATAGAAAAGAATGGCAGACAGCAGAGATTACTATGACGTGCTGGGCGTCAATAAAAGCGCCTCAGACGATGAAATAAAGAAAGCATATCGCCGGCTGGCACGCAAGTACCATCCGGATCTGAATAAAGACAATCCAAAAGCCGCGGAAGAAAAATTCAAGGAAGTCAATGAAGCCTACCACGTTCTCTCCGATGCGGACAAGAGAGCGCAGTATGACCAGCTCGGACACGATGCCTTCACGCAGGCTGCCAGCGGCGGCGGTGCGGGCTACGGCGGCTTCGGACAGGGCGGCTTTGGCGGTTTCGGCGGACAGGGCGGTTTTGGCGGTTTCGACATGGGTGATATTTTCGACATGTTCACCGGCGGCGGACGCAGACGGAGCAATGGCCCGGAGCAGGGCGCTGACCTCCGCTATGATATGGAGATCACCCTTCGCGAAGCAGCGACCGGTATCAAGAAGAAATTCACCGTACCGAAGAATGATACCTGTACCCATTGCCACGGCACCGGTGCAGAGCCAGGCTCCTCCGTTGAGACCTGCCCCGACTGCCACGGTACCGGACAGCAGCGTGTGGTAAGGAATGGTCCTTTTGGACAGATGGTGAATATCATCACCTGCCAGCACTGTCAGGGCAGCGGCAAGATCATCCGGAATAAATGCTCCGAATGCCGCGGCACCGGCACGATCCGCGTGAAAAAGACCATCGAAGTGAATATCCCGGCCGGTGCTGACACCGGTGTGCGCATGCGCGTCTCCGGCGAGGGTGAGCCCGGTAAGCGCGGTGGTCCGAAGGGGGATCTCTACGTATACATCTACGTGAAAGACGATCCGGACTTCGAGCGTGACGGGGATGATCTCTACAAGAGCGTAGACATCACTTTCCCGGTCGCCGCTCTTGGCAGCACCATCAAGGTCAAGACCCTTGACAAAGAGGTCGAGCTCAAGATCCCCGCCGGTACGCAGAGCGGTACCCGCTTCCGCATCATCGGTGAAGGCATGCCGCACCTCCAGTCCAGCCGGAAGGGCAATCTGTACGTGGAAGTCAAAGTCACCGTACCAAAGCGCCTGAAGGAAGAGCAGAAAGAAGCTCTCCTGAACTACGCCCACCTCATGGGAGAGGACTGCGCGCAGTACAAAGGAAAGAGCTCTTGGCTTGATAAGATCATCGATAAGTTTAAGTAAGAAACAAAAGCGCGCCGTGAATGGAAATCCATTCGCGGCGCGCTTTTTTCATGGCGCAGGGGCACTTTTTGTATATACGCGCTGCCAGCTATTTAAGGCGGCTTATGCCGAAACATTGCACGAAAATATATGCGAAATCGGACTCTGCGATTTAATCAGCGTTTTCCCTGGGGATGGCTACGGTCTGAAATACAAGGAACGTGGTTTCCTCGTGAACAAGACAACGACTAAGAACTTGGCCGAAAGCAAGCGTATGACAACTTCTGCTCTTTTGGAAAGCACTTTGTATATTACCGTCAGTGCTCGCAGCAATGGTTAAAACGACGGTGGATAGATTCATTGGCTCTTTTTAGAAAATCAATGCTAATAATTGTCTACGATAGTGTGTTATAATAAAAATGTAGTCATTTCAATTATCTTGCAGTGGGAGGAGGATTCGTTATGCTAATTTTTCTCTTTGCTGATACACGGCCGTCGCATGCAAGTGTTTGCCATACAATTTCTTTCATGACGAAACCAAAATTCGGGGAGAGTAAACGCTTAACCTCTTCTTGTTTTAGGATGCCCAATTATGAATGTTCATAATTGGGCTTTTTGTGTGCAGAGTTTCAAAGAAGATGAGGTGGTCAATATGGAAAAGGAAACTGTAGATTTTTTATGTGAAGTGGTTCGATTTGAAAAATCGATCAGCAAACAACTTAAGGGACAGCAATTAGAAATTGCAAAGAAGAAAAAAATACAGATGGCATATGGACATATGGACAAGATGATTCAGCGCTATTGCGATTTCCTTCATGTAGAAGTGCCTGAGTATGAAGGCTTGGAATTTGAAATCGGACTTCCTGTGGATCCGTTGAATCTGGAGGATTTTGAAGAAGCAGATACTCTTTATATAGAAACCATGTTGGAACCGGTAATCAAAGAAAAAGGGACGAGTCGGATTATCAGAAACGGAAAAGCTATTCTGGCGATAAAAAAATAGGAGATGACATCTATGGCTTACTATATCGGAATTGATTTAGGAACAACCAACAGTGCGATTGTGACATTTGATGGGGAAAAGACGCGTGTCTGGAAAACGAAGGAGCAGACGGATGTGACACCATCCTGCATTTTCATTGATAAAAAAGGACGGCAATTCGTTGGAAATAAAGCTTATAAAGCGCAGGGAGCTGAGGAAAATGAAAATCGTGTGGCGAAGCAGTTTAAACGCTTTATGGGGACGAGCACAAAAATCGAATTTGCAGATAAAGTCTGGACGCCGGAGCAGTGCAGCGCTGAGGTTTTGAAGGAGCTGTTCCGTTGTCTGCCAGAAGATATTACGCAGTCGGAAGATCGCTATACTGTTATTACGGTTCCGGCGGCATTCGATCAGATGCAGAATGAGGCAACGAAAAAGGCGGCAGAAATGGCAGGCATCGGACATGTGGCTGTCATGCAGGAACCGGTTGCTGCCATTATGAGTGTCATGCACAATACAGAAATCAGAAACGGGTCATTTATGATTTTTGATATGGGTGGCGGCACACTGGATGTAGCGATTGCCAACTGTGTCAATGGGAAAGTGGATGTCATTGCGCACGGTGGCGTTGCCATGTGTGGTGGTACAGATATTGACAGAAAGATCGTTGACAACATTATCAAGCCATGGCTGTTGGATAATGATGACTACGATATTCCGGATAATTTCATGGAGTATGAGAAATACAGAAAGATGATGCGCCGTGTCCGTTTTTTGGCGGAAGAAGCTAAAATTGCGTTGTCTTCCGATGAGACAGCAGAAATTTATGGTGCACTGGGACGAGATATCACCGATGAAAATGATGAAGAAATCGAGCTGGATATTGAAATTGGCCGAGATGATTTAAATCGTCTCATGAATGGCATTCTCTTAGAAGCTATTGAATGTGCCAGAGAGACGGTCAAGAAGTCTGGAATCCCGATTTCTGATTTTGAAGGCGTTGTATTCATCGGCGGCCCTTGTAATTATAAATGGCTCCGAGACTACGTTGCCCGAGAACTGGGAATGAAGATCTTGGGGCTGGATGTGATCAATCCGATGACAGCTGTTGCAGAAGGAGCATCTATTTTTGCGGAGAGCATCGACTGGACAAGTGTAGAACATGAAAGAAAAGCATCGAATCAGGTCATGACCGCAGAAACGCTGGGGCTTGATTTCAAGTATGAAGCGCGTACTACAAAAGAAAAGGCCCGTTTCATGGTCAAGGCGAAGGCAGATACGACGGGGTATTCCTTCGAGCTCCGCTCGGCAGATACGGGCTGGTCTTCTGGTACTCTGGAACTGAAAAATGGTACCATGCTTACTTTGCCTTTGGCGAAGAAAGGCGCCAATACATTTGAAATTTATATTTATGATCCTTCGCGCCGCATGGTCACCCTGCCGGAGCGTCAGATCGTGATCACGAGGACGCTGAGTACGATCGGTGCGATTACAGCCTCTCATACCATCAGTGTGGAGGTCAGAGAAGACAGTCTGAGCAATGCGGCTTCCCTGGATACGCTCGTTCATGAAGGGGATAAGCTGCCTGCGAAAGGGACGCGCCGCTATAAAGCGACAGAACGAATCAAAGCGGGAGATACAAACGGTGCGCTGCGCCTAAAACTGTGGGAAGGCAATATCACGTCTAAAGTGACGGATAATAAATTTATCGGGATGATCAAAGTGGAAGGAACGGATTTGGACTATGGTGCTATCCGCCCTGGGGATGATATTGAGTTCAATTATACCATCAATGAGGCTGGTTCGTTGGATGTGGAAGTCAGCATTGAACGACTGGGAATCGTAAAAAATGAAAAAAATTTCTACGACAGTGAATCGGCACAGAAAGATATGAATAGCGAAGATACTGTGTATGAGCTTGAAGATGAAGGGCAGTCCATTCTGCAGCAGGCAGATGAATTGGAGGACAATGTGTCTGATGACAGATTGGATACGATTCGAGAGTTGGCAGAAGAATCGCAGTCATTGGCAGATGATCCGGTTATTGATCCGGAAAAAGTCAAGAAGAATTCGGATAACTTAATCAAAGCTAAAGTGCTTTTGAATAAAATCAAAGAAGACAATCAGGAAAATATCCGAGAAAAAGACTTAGCAGACATTCGTGCATGGTATCAGAGTGAAGTCGAACCGCTTTGCAATGATACGGAAAGAAATGATATGCAGAGTATGATTGATTCTTTGGCACGTCTTGTGAGGAGAAAGACCACAGAGTTTGAAGAACTGGCTTCTGCTATTAGGGGCAAAGGATATTGGGGAATTCTCTTTGACCGCTCGAAGTCTTTTGTTGGAGGCCTTTTCAGTTATCTTCGTTCTCGTCCTTACAACTTTACTGATAAAGAGCAGTATCATCACTTGGTACAGGAAGGCGAAAGTGCCATCCGAAATGATGATTTTGAGAGATTGAAACGAGTGGTTGCGACTATGTTTGTTTCGCAAAAACAGGGTGTGGATATGAGCGAGATGTCTGCTGCGGCCAATATCATGAGGAGTTGAGTAGAATGTCGTTTCAACTGAAACGAGGAGACGAAGTGATCGATGGCTTTCGCGTCCTAGAACCGATATGTGAAAAGCAGGAGTATGCAATTTATCGGGTAGAAGATGGGCGCTATGCCATCTGCATTACAGCAGATCTCAAAGAGGTGTGGGAAAATGGGAATTGGATTCCCGATGCCTTTGTCAGTGGGCAATTACATCCATTGTCATGTGGGTTCTGCTATCTGACGGAGTCGGGGTACAAGTTGTACACGCCGCAGCACGGTCCTTATCCGGATGACTGGGAAAGTGCAGAAGGCTTTTGCAGCGCGTTTGCCAGATTTCAAAAGAAATACAAAGAGGGGCAGTGTCCCAATGTGCTTTATATAGAAAAATATGACTGGATGCTTCCTCTGGAATCGGAAGATGATGAGAAGGAGTCGCCGGAACTGCTTTTGGGGCGATGGCTGACTGATGGACTTCCAGTCAATGCGTCTAGTGCAGAAATGGTATCCCGCTTCTGCTCATGGCTTTCCATGGAGCAGCTCCAACAACTCATTCAGTGCAGCGGCTTGCCAAAGGAACAGACGTTGGAGAACGTGGATAAGAAAGTAGATTGTCAAGAATTGGCGGGTTTTGAGGAAGAACGTTTTTACCTGCCTGGCAGAGAAAAATTGTCTGCATTCTTTGAACACCAGGTCGTTGATTTCTTTCGCCATAAGGAAGCATATAAAAGGATGGGAATCCATACACTGCCGGCGATTCTGCTTTACGGACCTCCCGGTAGCGGGAAAACTTTTGCTGTTTCCAAGTTGGCAGAATTTTTACGTCTGCCCTGTTTTGAAGCCAATTCTGAGACAGTGGCAAGTCCCTATATTCATCAGACAGGGAAACTGATTTCCGAACTGTTTGCCAAAGCGATACAGGCAGCTCCGTCCATTTTAATTATTGACGAAATTGAAGCTTACTTGGGGAAAAGAGAAGGAGCCAGTGATCATCACATCGAAGAAGTGGATGAATTTCTGCGTAATATTCCAATGGCGATAGAAAAGCAGGTGCTTATTATTGGTATGACCAATCATCTCGATATGATTGATCCGGCGGTTCTTCGGAAAGGTCGCTTTGACCAGATTCTGGAAGTGGAGATGCCCGGGAAGAAAGAGGTGCGGGATGCTTTACACCATTTGCTTGCAAAGATTCCGCAGTCAGAATCTCTTCAAATGGATGTTTATGCAGAGAAACTCACAGGGCACCCACTTTCGGATGTGGCTTTTCTGGTACGTGAAGCAGCGCGCAGGACGGTGCGTCTGGGAAAAGAGAAAATCGATGATGCCGTTTTTTTAGATGTTTTGAAAGAAATCTGCGCCAAAGATGAAGAAAGCAATCATCGGTCAATCGGATTTTGAATACAGGGTGTGATGAACGGTGAGAGTCAGAGCACTTGCCATGAAGGAGAGACGAGTACATGGAAGTCAATGAAAATGCATTTGATTTATTGGGGGTAACGCCAGAAGATGGGATCGCCCGTATCAATGACGCAAAAGATGACAAAAGCTGGGTGGATGAACCAAATGAATCTATGTATGAGGCGGCCAGGGAAACGCTGACTAATCCAAGGAAGCGTCTGCAGGCCGAAGTGCCGTGGTTTCTCAAAAACTCTAATTCAGCTTTTTCGCTGATGAATGAAGTGCAGAATTGCCGTGGCGCGGATATCCGGCTCGTGGTACAGAAGATCGTAGCACTGGATGATGAAAATAAACAAGCCTTGCAGGAGGAATCACTGAATGATATATATACCGATATTATCATTTCAAGAAAGAAAGCGGGGATTTCCGCTGATATCGAGCAGGCTGATATAGAAGAAGCACTGAGTCAGTTACTTGAAGAAGGGGCAAAAGCGGCCATTGATACTTTGCTTCGCAAATGTTCTACGCAAGAGGCGGCGCAGATAGGGAATGTGATTGCCAAGGAAATGATCCAGCCGGGAATTGGAAAATATCCGAAAAAGTATGGCGATTGCATCCGTTTTTTCATTGATTTGTACAATATGAAGGTACAAAATGAGTTGGATACCCGCTCTGAAAAAATACAGCAGGACATTGAGGCTGCGAAAGTTTATACCAGCGTAGCGCAGCTGTCGCCCCTGTTTCAGGAAATCGAGTGGTTTGACTATCTGGCGCAGCCGCTGCAGCTGTATTTCGAAGACCAAGGACAGGCCGATAAACAGTCACAAAGTGAAGACATCGCTGGCAGCTTACGGAAACTATCACTCTTTTATCATAATGAGAGACAGTTGACAGAGCTCAGTATTGCTGTCACGGAAAAAGCCATGCAGGTTTTTGCTGAGAATCCGAAGGTGTTGCAGCAGTTACAGGAAGATGATGAAATACTGAAGCAGCAAGTACAGGCAAAGCCGCTGACGGATGACTTGGAAATCGTCTTTGTCCAAGTGGCACGTTTTGTCGATAGAAAAAAAGGAAAAGAAGCTAGCAACTCTGCGCAAATCATGAGTCACAAAGACCAGTGGGTCTCGGCTTTACATCGGGCAGCTTCGAGACTTGAACAACTGTCTCCATCCGAAAAGGCAGCAGCTGCGGGCTTTTTAGCTCAAGCGTATTATACGTTGGCTACAGCCTGTACTTGGGCAGATATGTGGGATTATGCATACATCGTTGCAAAAGAGGGCTTGATATATGCGCGACAGTCTGGGAATCAGGAAATCATTTCTGAATTTCTGTCAGCGTTACAGTATTATATCAAAGCACCTTCTGTGGATAATGAAGTGAGGTCTTGTTCGTCTGTCGAAGAATTCGAACGTAAGAAGGCGGAACAGCGCTCGAGAGAGTCCAAGGGATGCCTCATCAAGATTGTGATAGCAGCCGTTGCTTTCATTGCTTTGCTGTTATTCTTGGGAAATTCCGATGGAAATACCAAGAGTCATTCTTCTCCAAAATCAAAAGTGCAAACGGTTCAGCCAAGCTATAGTAAACCGAAGGTGAGCGAAGAAAAGAAGAAGCCAAAGACGCAGAATGTTCAGCCAGTACCTGTTCCTGCTGTGCCGGCACCATCTCCTGCCACTGTGCCAGCAGAACCGCGGTCTTATGGAAATCCAAAGATCGCCTCACCGACAAAAGTTTTCTTAGCGTTCCACAGAATGATTACGAATCGAAACTACAGAGGTGCTTATAACTGTTTGTCTCCGGATATGAAAGACTACGTCGGCTCATGCGATGTATGGGCAAGCGGGTATCGGACGACAGTGGCAAGTATACCGCAGAACGTAAATGTGATTGAACAAACTGAGAATGTTGCGAAATTATCATTCCTTCTGCTAGCGGTGGACAGAGTGGGCTCTTCGTAGCAAGAAAGATATTTCAGGGGAACGTGCACTATGATTTTTTATGATGGCAGTTGGAAGATAGATGAAGTGTTAGGAGATTGGTTATAAGGATGCACAAACTTTACAAACAAATTGGTGGCGGCCTGCTTCTGGCTTTGGCTGGACTGGTCGTGGCGGGGTGCAGTTTCTGCTTTCCTCTCAAAACGGTAGCCCAGGGGGAAAACATTGACAGTGAAAATGGATTGACACTGGAAAAACAAGCTGAAAAACTGGTTTCTCGAATGAGCGACTCGCAAAAAATCGGGCAGCTTCTGATGATTGGCATTCAGGGTACAGCTTTGGATCAGGATAGCCGCTATATGCTAAGCGAATTTCCGAATGGGAATGTGATCCTTTTTGACCGTAATATGAAGACGCCTGAACAGGTGCAGCAACTGACGGCAGAGATCCAAAACCAAGTCAAAGCTGCAACTGGGGTTCCGGCTTTTATCGGCGTAGATCAGGAAGGCGGGCAAGTCCGGCGGATGGAAACCTACATGCCGGATATGCCCGCAGCAGCGGTATTGGGCAAGCAGAGCCCGGATGTCACCTATCGCTGGGCGGTGGAAACAGGGAAATTCCTTCGGCAGATGGGGATCAATGTGAACTTTGCGCCTGTCGTTGACCTGGATGGTGCGTACCAGAGATCCTATGGAAAAATGCCAGAAGAAGTGATCCCTTTTGCGAAAAAAGCTATCCAAGGATATACCGAAACGGGAATATTGACTTCTTTGAAACACTTTCCTGGAATCGGGAAGGTGAAAACAGATCCCCATCTGGACGGGGATGTGGTGTTACTCAATCGACAGGAACTGGACCAGTTGGACGGGAAGCCTTTTAGGACTTTGATCGATGAAATGGATGCAGATAAGACATTTGTTATGGTGTCTAATGTCACATTTCCCAACTTGGGGCAAAATGTACCGGCTTGTCTATCCAAGGTCATTATGACAGATATTCTGCGGAAGTCTTATGGCTATCAGGGATTGATTCTGACGGATGACATGGATATGGGAGCGATGGCCAAACATTATCCATTTTCTGAAATGGGGGTGAAAGCTATTGAAGCGGGAGCGGATATAGTCCTTGTATGCCAAGATTATGGACACGTCCAGCAGGTTTTCAATGGCTTGCTCAAAGCCTACAGGGCTGGAACTATCGATCAAAAGATGGTGGATGAGAAAGTCAGACATATCGTCATGGACAAGTTGAAGGAACTGGGGAAATAAGCAGCTGAATTCAGGAAGTGAAATGGTAGAGAGAAAAAGAAAGGATGCTTTAGAATGCTTTGCCCAAATTGCAATCAACCTGTTGATGCAGCGTCTACTTATTGCAGCCACTGCGGATGCGCTTTACCAAAGGAAGAACCGTCGACGCTATCAGCACCGAATGGTTTGCCTGCCACGAACACCATGGATATCAATGCGGAGTTCCGTAAAGCCGAGCAAAAAGAACATGGCTTTGCAGATATGTTTTACAAAGCGGAAGGACGGCTGAACCGCAAGCCGTATATCCTTCGCGTGCTCGTGCTTCAAGTGGCAGGTTTCTGCCTGCAGCTCATGGGTCTTATTTCAGGTGCGGCAGCAGCAGGCGGCTTTGGATGGCAAGTTTTTTGCTTCTTGATCGTTGGTATCCCGTCGATTCTGCTGCTTATACGGCGACTTCATGACTTAGGGAGAACCGGATGGCTTTGGCTGTTGATTTGGATTCCCGTCGTCAATTTTGCGCTGGTGATTTATGCGGTTTGCTTCAAAGGAACGACAGGACCAAATCGTTTTGGACCTGATCCATTGGCTTGAGACAGATGCTTTTAAATGCTTACAGTCTTATTTCGCGGTTGATGTGATGGGAGTGGTGTGAAATGAAAAAGATAATGATTGCGCTTGTAATACTGCTTACTTGCATGGGATTCATTCCAATTGATGCGGCCAATTGGTATTGGGTTGACTCGGATTCTTCTGGAAACCAATGGTATATTGACAATCAATCAGCATCTAAATCATATGGCGTTGCAGTAGTGTGGGTAAAAACGGTTAGAGAAGATGGAACTTATGATCTGTGTCAATGGGAGATTACGCGTGATCGAAAAATTGCAATTCTTCAAATTGCTGAATACAACGCAGACCATGAACCTATCAATTCATATACCGTTGATCCTTGGATGAAACAATACAATGCAGTCATACCGGATTCGATTGGTGAAGAAATTTATAACTCGGTTTGGTAGAAGTAAAAATTACTTTATGCATATGGGTAAAAGATTTGGGAAAGAAAGCTTGGAGGCGTATGCCTTGCGTCCTTTGGAGAACGATTAATTCAAGAGAATCAGCCTATTGCGGGGGCCTTATGGGATAGATGGTTTGATAAGCGGTATATGTCTTTTGGTGAAATCGGTTTTTCCAAAAAAATCCTATCGCGTTGAAAGATGACATAAAAACTTTTTGCAAAACCGGGTAAAGTCCAGAATTTCCACGGTGGTATTTCTCGAAGAGAGGAAATCCCCCACCGGGCGCCGAACGCTTATCGATACACTTCTTCGTGCCCACACCTATAGGGAAGGGGCGTGGAGATAAGTGGACGGCGGATCTGATTTTTCTCTTCTCGCCAAAAAGCGTAGGCAGTACATACTTCATAAAGACGTAGCTATGCCAAAATGATCTCGTGCAGAATTCGCATCGAGGGCAAATTCTTGAGCAAAGTTTAGCTGTACGTGTACGACATGAACAGTGAAAAGCGGAGCCTGGATCGGCTCCGCTTTTTGTATGGGAATTTACTTGATTCACTGCTTTTCCATGTTCCGCCATAAACCTCTTGGAATAGCCAGGAAAGGTGGAGCGCGGATCCCTTGAGGCAGGATGTTAGGGCGCCGCAGAGTATAAATAGTGGCGATGCCCGAAGTGGTATTCAAGTCATCAGTCACTTGAGGTTCCTAAGATGCCACGCGCATGAAATTTTTGCACCATCGCTCGTCGCATGATACAATAGAATGTGAATTTTTAGGATAGTTTTTAAGGAGCGAGTGATGACGGATTTCCTACCTCATGTCTATGGACAGGAAAAAGTGAAGAAGGAGTGGAAGCGGCTTCTCGAGGAGAGGCGGCTTCCGCATACGATGATCCTGTATGGCGATGAGGGTCTCGGAAAGACGACAGCTGCTTTTGACCTTGCAGGCGTGCTGACGGGGAAGTCGGAAAAGCTCTGGGAGGAGATCCGTCTCTGGCAGCGGGAGTCTTCCGGCAAGGAGCCGGTCGTGACCTTTGCGGATCATCAGGTCTGGTATCTTCGTCCGATGGGGATGGAGCTCAAGATCGAGCAGTTCCGCCTGTTTCTGGACGCGATGGCAACATTCGATGAGACGGTGCATGTGTGTATCATCGATGAGGCGCAGACGATGATGGATCCGGTGGCAAATTCGCTCCTGAAGACCTTAGAGGAGCCGGAGGGAAATATCCATTTCATCCTTATTACGCATGATCTTCACGCGCTGCTTCCGACCATCATTTCCCGTGGTGAGCGGTTTGCCTTCCTGCCTCTGTCGGAGGGAGACTATCTCTCGCTCATAGCGTCAGATCCGAAGAAGTATCACTTCCCGAAGGGAATGGATGCGAAGGTGCTCTTCCAGCTTTCGGAAGGAAATCCGGGGATCACGCTGGAGGTCTGTGATGAAAAGGGAGAGGCAGAGCCGCAGTCGGCGATGGATTTTTGGAATATCCTGACGCATGATGCGATGCCTTTTGCGACACTCTCCGCTATGGAGCTGGGGGAGAGGAAGGATTTCCTGCGGCGGCTTCGCTGGATCCGCCTGGTGGGGCGCGATATCATGGTGATCGCAGAGACTGGGGATGCTTCTCTTTCCCGCTGCGGGTCGGTCGCGGGACGCGAGGCTTCTCTCGCTTCTTTCTGGGACCGCGGTCGGGGCGAGGAAGCGATGGGCGTGCTGCAAACGGCAGAAACGGCGGTTTCCCGATATATAAATAGTAAAAATGTATGGGATTATATTCTCATCAGTTTGGAACATATACAGAAAGGCAGCCAGAAATGGAGCAGATCGTAGGTGTCCGGTTCAAACCGGCAGGGAAAATATATTATTTCGATGGCAATGACCTGGAGCTTCACTTGGATGACGGGGTCATCGTGGAGACGTCGCGCGGGCTGGAGTATGGCTATGTAGTGACGATGCCGACTGAGGCGGAGAAGGATGAGGAAAATCCGATGAAGCCGGTCATCCGCAGGGCGACGATCAAGGATATGGCGCAACTGGAGCGGAATAAGGCGAGGGAGAAATCGGCTTTCGATATCTGTCTCCAGAAAATCGAGAAGTTCAAGGTGCCGATGAAGCTCTTGCGGGCAGAGTATACATTTGATAGAAATAAGATCGTTTTTTTCTTCACCTCAGATGGGCGTGTCGATTTCAGGGAACTGGTGAAGGAGCTGGCTGCGGTCTTCCATACGCGCATCGAGCTTCGTCAGGTGGGCGTGCGTGATGAGGCGAAGCAGGTCTCGGGGATCGGCTCGTGCGGCCGGCCGCTGTGCTGCGCGACGTTCCTCGGAGATTTCGCTCCGGTGTCGATCAAGATGGCAAAGAATCAGGGACTGTCGCTGAATCCGACGAAGATTTCCGGTGTCTGCGGGCGTCTTATGTGCTGCCTGCGCTATGAAAATGACCAGTACACGGGGGATAACAGCCGCAGGAAGAAGTGCTGTGCGATGCAGCAGAAGGGAAAACAGTTCCGCGTCGGCATGAAGGTCATCACGGATGAAGGCATGGGACAGGTGCTGTATGTGAATTCACAGAAGCATACGGTCAAGGTGCAGCTCGATGGACAGAAGACGAAGACGCTTTCCTGGGATGTGGTAGAGCAGGTGGAAAATGACTGAGTGGACACTGAAGGATGGCGAGCGGCTCGATGATCTGGTACGGGATGGTATGCGTCTCATCCAGCGGCCGGATCAGTTCTGCTTCTCGGTGGACTCCGTACTGCTCGCGCACTATGTGAAGCCGAAGGCGAAGGATCGGATCGCAGACCTCGGGACGGGGACAGGCGTCATCTCTCTCCTCGTCTCGGCTTTGGGCGGAAGGGATATCACGGCCTTTGAGGTGAATCCCGTCATGGCAGATCTCGCGCGCCGCAATATAGCGGGGAATGGGAAAGAGGATCGGATCCATGTGGTCGAGTGTGATTACCGGAAGGTGAATGAAAGGTTTCCTTCCGGCTCTTTTTCGTTGGTGCTGGCGAATCCACCCTATCGCGAAATGGGGACGGGAAAGATGAGTATGCTAGAGGGGGTCGCCAGTGCGAGCTATGAGATGAATGCATCGCTCACAGACGTTTTCAAGACAGCGCAGTATCTTTTGAAATACGGTGGCCGCCTCGCGATGGTGCATCGTGCCGATCGCACGGCTGATCTCATAGCTATCGGACGGTCGTATCGCATGGAGCCGAAACGGATGCGTTTCATTTACGCCAGAAAAGGCCATACCGCGGTGCGAGTCCTCATCGAGTGGAAGTATGGAGGAAATCCGGAGCTCACGGTAGAGCCGCCGCTCCTCCTGCATAACCGAGACGGATCGTATACGGATGAAGTGCTGGAGATATATGGGAAATGAATGAGGGCTAAGGAAACGCTGATTCAATCGCAGAGTCAGA
>ULMG01025476.1_pt1 | contig 16446 bp, 11 predicted proteins | sample 1951601 | NCBI WGS metagenome assembly ULMG01 (sample SAMEA4835545, study PRJEB28245) | human gut metagenome | biome: gut microbiome; material: fecal sample | place: Denmark | collected 2008
ACCTTGGTCGCAGCATATCCAAGCGATTTTTCATCCCTCTTCATACCGAACGCCGTAACGACCACAGATTCAAGTACCTGCGCATCGTCCATCATTCTCACGCTGATTTCCGACCTGCTGCCGACCTTGACAGTTTCGTCTTTGTAGCCCATTGAACTGAATCTCAATTCCTGTCCTGCGGCTACTTTGATGGAATAAGCACCGTCATTGTCAGTAATGACACCCGTAGTTGTTCCGACAATTAACACGCCGACTCCCGGAAGAGGTTTCCCTTCAGAATCTCTCACGACTCCAGACACAATGCGAGTTTCCCGGGTGCCGGCAGATTGTTCCGTCACCGTCTGCGATTTCGCCGCAATATTTGCATCGGCCGGCTTCAAACTTGTATCCGTCTTGATGGCAATTTTGTTTCCGAGCACCTCGAACGTGCATCCAGTTCCTGCCAATGCTTTTTCAAGCACTTCGCTTACGGGCTCGTTTTCGGCATTGACCGTCACCTTCCCCGCCTGTTCAAGTACTTGAACGCTGTAAAAAAAGGTATAACTGCATTTCTTTTCGACTTCCGCTACAAATTCCCGCAGCGGCATGTCCTTGACAGATATGCTAATGACCGGTTCCTGCCGAACTTCCGCAGCATTGACGGAAGAGGAAGCCCCGAGGCATACTGCCAACCCCACAGAAAACATTGCGACAAGCAATCTTTTCATAAAATTATTCATATTGTCGTGATTTATGGTTTTTCGGTAAACTCATGCTCACTATTGAAGCACACCATTCCAGAGATAGAAGTTTCCGCGTGTGCCGGTGGTGCTGCCGATGGCGCAGGTGCTGAGGTCGGTTTCGGTGACTGTGGTACCATTGATTTTTCCGCCGAATCCGCAGGCTGTCGTCACGCCGGCTGAACTTGCGTCGTCTGCCTTGCCTATGATGCCGCCGAAGACTCTTTTACCTGTGATTGTTTGGGAATTCTCGATAATTGTCCCATAATAACGGCATCCGTCAACTGAAGACGAGACAGCTTCTCCGATAATTCCTCCAGCATCAGCACATGCACTTCCTCCATCTGCACTTGTAATGTTGGACTTTACATAACAAGATGATACTTTGCAGTTTGATACGACACCGGCAATTCCGCCACCAGGGGCTGAACGAGTGATATCTTCTGTCGAACTACAATTTGTGATAGTCGCGTTTGACAGATAACCTGCAATTCCTCCGGCAGCGCCGCGGAAAGCATAGACGGAACCGGTGTTATGACAATCATCTATTATTGCAGAATACTCGGTGTTGCCTGCTGAATATCCAATACTGCCAACGATTCCACCAGTTACATTTCCGGAATAATTATTTGACCAAATGTTATTGTTGTAATGATTGTTCTGCTGGCGTCCGGAATTCGTGCAATGCTTTATTTCAACATTTCCACCATAAAGTCTGCCGGCAATTCCGCCGAAATGTACAGCGCAACCATTCGTCTTTGAAGTTTGGCCTGTCATCTTCACATAAACTGAACTTGAACAATCCGATATTTTTGCCCCTTTCGTAGCACCTCCAATAATTCCACCAAATCCCGAGAGTTTGTGCTGCATGGCTTTTTTCGAAGGAGATTGAATTGTTATGATTCCTGAAGCATTCATCCCGGAGATGTTTATAGGAGCGCCATATGCACAACCGATAATTCCTCCGAAGAAAGACTCCGCAGCTATATTCGCCGCAGCACTTATATCATAAGTAATGTTTGATTTGCAGGTAACATCACCGCCAATGGTAATATTCTTAGTCGTTTGACCAATGAGACCGCCGCAATATATGGTTGCCTGATTTGAGGATTCGGTAGCACCTATTTTTATATTTCCAGTACATGGTTCACCACTAAAAGTAAGTGTTTGAGATGCAGTGATCCGCCCGAACACACCTCCGCAAAAGAGACTTTGAAGTGCTGCTTTTGTTGTGATGTTCCCCGAGGTCGTGTTGCCTGTGAACTTCACATTATATGTGCTCAATCTACCAGCAATTCCTCCAATTGTCTGTTGTTTCACATCTGATGCTGATGTTATGTCTCCAGAATTTGAGCATCCGGTGACTTCTATAGACTGATCTTTATTTGCGTCAACAATGCTGAACAAACCTCCGAGATAAATGGATTGGCATGGATCTCCGTCTGCTTTGACGGTCGATGCCGTTATAGCTCCGGAATTACTACATCCGGTAATTGTCCCGGCAGAAGCTCTTGCGCAGATACCGCCTACATAGATGTTTAGAGCAGTCGATGCCACGGAAATATTACCGGTATTGGTACATTTCTCAAGTACGCCGTTAGGATTTGAGCAATAGCCTGTAAAGCCTCCGATATATAAATTTGATTTGGACGCCGCATCTACTACATAAGTAGCATCAGCAACAATAGATGTAGAACTAGTGCAACCTATGATTTCTGCAGCTCTGTTTCTGCCGACTAGTCCCCCGACATACAAATCATTATTATTCGCAAGAGAATTGCATTGTGAAAGTGTTACAGTAGCTGAACTTGAGCAATTGGTTATCTTGCCGTCAGAGCAATATCCGACTAGAGGGCCAAATTCGATAGACTTAGTTCCGTACCAGACGCCGAACTCGCAAGAGGCGTCGATAATCACATCCTTCACCAAAGCACCTGTTCCAATAGCCTGAATGAAAGGCACATCGGTTTTCAGATTCAATATCCTCTTCCCGTTTCCGTTGAGAGTTCCGGCAAAATATTTTTTGGCATTTCCATCAGGGGACTGCTTCGCTCCGTCACGAAGTCCCAATGTGACAAATTTATCTGCGCTGCCTGACGAAAAATCCAAGTCAGCAGTGATGGTTGCAATCTGCGAATCAGGATATTTGCCTGCATTGTAAGCCGTCGCGAAAGAGTTCCAGTCCTCCGGTGTGGCAATCTCCACACCATTCTCCTCTCCGTTAGGCACGAATGTCAGTTCCGGCATAAGCATCAACTTCCCGGCTTCGAGTTTACGACTTCCTCCGATGTTCCTTATCATAGACTGTCCGTTCTCGTCAACGACCTTGACGCTGAATCCTTGGGAATAGACCCCGGCCGGAAGAATGACATTGAATGCGCTTGCGGACTCCGCTGAAAGGGCTTTCTGAACTTCCATTCGTATAACATTGGCATCTTTCGCTTCAGATGAAAGCGTACCGTTCTGGTAATCAACGGTAAAATCGCCACAGACCGGTTCACCTCCCAATGCCGTAACCTCGATGTAGCGGATAAGGTTGGCCTCCGTTCCCATTTTCAGTCGGATTCCCAGTATTCCACAAACCTGTTTCATCATGACAGATTCCGTGGTGGAATAACCTGCCATCGGCATTGAACCGGAAACGATATCAACAGTTTACTAGCCGGAGGCGGGCAAAAATGCTCCACATCGAACAACGCCGAAGACATTTTTTATGATGTCCTTTGCGCATTTCTCGACAAGCGGATTGAAATCAGTTCAGACAATGTTCCGGCATATCTTTTCAAGGCAGTAAGAAACAAATGTTACAATATCATCAGCCGGAACAAGGAAGAAAATTCTGCAATACGATTTGATGAACTGCCATTGTCGGCAAGGGAAATAATCGCGGCTGCCGATTTCGGAGACGAGAGCGATATCCCCGGAGAAAAAGTTAAGCAGCTGCCGGACATTACGGACGTTCTGGATTTTTCGAATTTCCTGCCGGAGCGTACGAGGGACATCTTCTACATGAGCCGCATTGAGGGCATGACGCACAGCGAGATAGCCGAGATTCTCGGAATCTCCACCAGAGCCGTGGAAAAGCACCTCCAGAATTCAGTCCAAGAATACCGCCGCCATTTCGGCATCTCCGACAGCCACCACACGCCGTCATAGCATTTCAATATTCGGCCAGACAATAGACAAGAATTGCTCAAATAATTGAAATTAAGTATATTTGCAGTAGAGGAGGAGTAATAATGAGTCCAAAACCAGTTGTCAATGTCAAACCAAACAAATTGTCTTCTGGCTTCACAGAAGCAATAGAGTTTTGCAGAGAATTAAGTCGCAACACCGGTGATTCTGACTTGGATATGTCAGAAGTGCGATTTGTGTCTCCATCATTTTTACTCCCCGCTATGGTATATTTGCAAAATCTGCCATATTGGCCAAATATGACAAATATAGGTACTTATCTATCCGTAGTATCTTTTCAAAACGGCGGCGTAGATTCGTCCCGTTTTTTAAGGAGCTCGGCATTCAAATCCTATATGGAGTCATATGCATCGAAAAGTTTCATACCGATTATTAAATTTCCTACAGATCTCTCCGGCAGTGATACTCGCAATGCGATTCTGGATTGCATTGATAACATTCTGGGAAGACAAGTGAAATTCGGAAACAATGTTCGTCAAGCATTGAAGTATATTATCGGAGAAGCTGTTGACAATATTGTCGAACATGCAAATTCGAAGTTCGGCTATATTGTAGCACAAAGTTATGAAAATGGAGGCTATACCGACATCTGCATTGCAGACACAGGTAACACACTGATAGGCAGCTACGAAAGCAATCCGCGCACATCAGAGATTTCTTCCGACATAGAGGCTATTCAAGCAGCTATTAATGGTATTTCGGCAAAGAATCTACCTGATGCTGAAAATCGAGGCTATGGATTCAGGACATCTATAAATATGCTGACAAAAGGGTTGGGAGGAGAATACCTTTTAGTCTCGGGCGACTCCGCTTTTGCAGTAAACAAGACTCAAGGGCAATCACTTATACTACCATATGGTATCAGATTTGAAGGCACGATCGTTGCTTTTAGAATCCCGCATGTTGGTAATGGGTTTTATTATCTCAATTACGTAGAATAAGAATCGAATTATGACAGTTATATACATTAAAGACTTAATCGGTCGAGACATATTGAATCGAATTTCCGCGAGGGATATCTTGGATGCAATCAATAATTTGGATGATACAACCATCACACTGAATTTTGAGGGTGTCCAGTTTACCACTCGAAGCTTTATGGATGAGTTTTACAACATAATACTATTCCAGAAACCATCTGGAAAAGTTGTGCATATTGAGGCTATGAGTAACGATTTGGCCGCAATGCTTGAAGTTGTAAGTAAGACGCAACATAATTCAGTAACCAAGGTCGCACCTCAGCCGTATGTCACTACCAAGACAATAGACGACATGAAAAATTTGTTTGCAAAATTATCCATCTGACACAAATAAAAAGTCCAGACATCCGTTACAGATATCTGGACTTTTTATTTATATGTTCCGCTGATTATTCAGCTTTGCCGTCAGAACCGAGAACGTCTTTGATCTTGTGCTCGTAGAGTTTCTTCATCTCGTCACGTGCAGGACCAAGATATTTACGTGGGTCGAACTCGCCCGGTTTCTCAACGAATACCTTGCGGATGGCAGCTGTCATTGCAAGACGTGAGTCTGAGTCGATGTTGATCTTGCAGACAGCTGACTTGGCAGCCTCGCGGAGCTGCTCCTCAGGAATACCTACTGCATCTGGAAGTTTTCCGCCATGAGTATTGATGATATCTACATACTCCTGTGGTACTGAAGATGATCCGTGGAGAACGATAGGGAATCCAGGGAGCTTCTTCTCGATCTCGTGGAGAACGTCGAATGCGAGCGGCGGTGGAACGAGACGACCTGTCTTAGGGTCACGTGTGCACTGCTCTGGTTTGAACTTGTATGCACCGTGTGAAGTACCGATGGAGATGGCGAGTGAATCGCAACCTGTACGGGTAGCGAAGTCGATAACCTCCTCAGGCTTTGTATAGTGAGATTCCTCAGCAGCAACCTCATCCTCAACACCTGCGAGAACACCGAGCTCAGCCTCTACGGTAACATCATATTTGTGAGCGTACTCAACAACCTTCTTTGTAAGAGCGATGTTGTCCTCGTATGGAAGAGCAGAACCATCAATCATAACTGAAGAGAAGCCCATATCCACGCAGCTCTTGCAGAGTTCGAAAGAATCGCCGTGGTCGAGGTGAAGAACGATCTGAGGATGTTCCCAACCGAGTTCCTTGGCATACTGTACAGCACCTTCTGCCATGTAACGGAGAAGAGTCTGGTTCGCATAGTTGCGGGCACCCTTAGAAACCTGAAGAATGACTGGTGACTTCAACTCTGCTGAAGCCTGGATAATAGCCTGAAGCTGCTCCATATTGTTGAAGTTGAAGGCAGGAATAGCATATCCGCCTTTTACAGCCTTTGCAAACATTTCTCTTGTGTTTACAAGGCCTAATTCTTTATAAGAAACCATATTCTATAAAAATTAGAAATTATTTCAATGAACATTACGTAAGCCCTAAACGCTTACTGAATCCGCAGGCTTTTCTGCAATAATTCTGCCACCTTGCTACTTTACCGACAAAATGTCATATAATTTCTCCGCACGGTTCAGCAAAACTCCACAAAATTAGTCAATTTCATCAAAATTAAAGAATTCCTCCTGAACTTTTTCAGTATAATCCACTGCCCTCCTATAGAGTCCAAAACGTTCAAGCAAGAACTTATGGCTCTCAGTATCAGGATAATAGGCCTTGGAATTCTTATGTATCATTGACCTTTGCGCTGTCCTGAAATCAGGATAGACTCCGGCAGCGGCAGCAGCAAAAATGGCAGCCCCGAGCGCTCCCGACTGCTTGCACGAACAGATTTCTATTTCCTTGTTGAGCACATCAGCCACCATCTGCACGGCCAAAGGCGATTTCTGGGCAATGCCGCCGGTCGCAATCACCTTGTCGATCTTCAGCCCGGCACTTTCCACGCCATCCATTATCACTTTGGAAGCAAACGAAGTCGCCTCGACAAGTGAACGGAATATCGCCCCCGCATCCGTGGACAGCTTCAAGCCCATCAGCGAGCCCCACAGACGCATATTCGAAGCCGGCGCCCTGCGGCCGTTAAGGAAGTCCGTCGCGAAAGGATTGTGGATGTTCGGACTTACCCGCTCCGCAGACCGGTTCAGCTCCAGCATCATCTTATCGTCAATGTAGTCCGCAATCGCTGCCACATCTTCTTTCGGGAGCACGTCGCAGTCCGCGAGAATATTGTTTACCGGAGTCATTATCAGGCGCTTGAGCCAAGCATAAACATCCCCGTAAGCACTGAGTCCGGTCTCGATGCCTATCATCTTGGGAGTGATCAGCCCGTCCACCTGTCCCATGACGCCGTCAATCACATTGTCCAGAGTCTCCGGCTTGAAAACGGTGGTATAGGCAGCCGAAGTACCGAAGCTCATCACGAGCACGCCTTCTTCTACACCTGAGCCGAACGAGCCCGAGAACGAGTCGATATTGCCGGCACCGATTACGATTCCGTGAGGAACGCCCAATCTGTCGGCCCACTCATCTGTGATATTGCCCACCGGCACATCAGGAGTCCTGTCATTGTCAGACAGGCTCTTCCTGAGTTTCACGAGCACCGGATCTATCTTTTCGAAGAATTCCACCGGAGGATAGCCGCCCCACTTCTCGCACCAGAACGATTTTTCGCCCACACAGCTGTGGCTGATACAGAAATTGTCAATGTTGTGGCATCCGGTCAGAAGCGCCGGAATCCAGTCACACAGCTCAATCGCCGTAAAATACGCCTCACGCACCTGCGGAGAAGTCCTCAGCACATGCAGTGCCTTGGACCAATATGCCTCAGGAGAGTAGGCAAAGCCTGACAACATGGTGTAGTCAGGGACATTGGCATGACAGGCAGCCTCGATCCGGGCAGCCTCATCGGTCCCCGTATGGTCCTTCCACAGGATGAACATCGCATCCGGATTTTCGCTGAATTCCGGCTTCAGGGAGAGCGGAACGAGATTTTCATCCACGAAACACGGTGTGCTTCCGGTAGTGTCCACTGACAATGCCACGATATTCCGAGCTTGCTGCGGATGTGCGGAAGTGACCGAGCCCACTGCCGACTCTATCGCGTCAATGTAATCCTGAGGATGGTGTCTGAACTGTGATTTCAACGGATCGCAGAAGAGTCCCTGCTTCCATCTTTTGTAGAACCTGACGCTTTCTCCGACAATCGAGCCGTCCGCGCAGTTCACAATGACCGCTCTTGCCGAATCTGAGCCGAAGTCAATGCCGATGACGTATTTGTCTGAATTCATAAATTTTCGTGTCCGATGAATGGTTAACTACTTTTTCAGCTGGTTTGTCCGGTAAAGTTACCAACTTACGGGCAGTTAAGCAAAAAATGCTTACTTTTGCGTCAGAATCCAACAATTATCAGAATGAGCAATAAAGTAATCATATTTTCAGCCCCGTCAGGTTCCGGGAAAAGCACCATTGTGAGCCACATTCTCAAGTTGCATCCCGAGATGGAGTTCTCTGTATCGGCGACTTCCCGCGCGCCACGCGGACAGGAGCGCAACGGCATTGAATATCACTTCTTTACGGCAGACGAGTTCCGCGAGATGATAGCGGAAGACAAGTTCGTGGAGTACGAGGAGGTCTATGCTGGTTCGTTCTACGGCACGCTCAAGTCGGAGGTCCAGAGAATCTGGGACAAGGGCCATGTCATCATCTTCGACGTGGATGTGAAAGGCGGCGTGAACCTGAAGAAATACTTCGGAGACAAGGCATTGTCAGTATTCATCCAGGCCCCGTCAGTGGAAGAGCTGCGGAAGAGGCTCGTCGCCAGAGGCACCGACAGCGCCGAGGCCATCGCAAAGCGCGTCGCAAAGGCCTCAGAGGAAATGACTTACGCTGACAAGTTCGACTATATTCTTGTCAATGATGATTTGCAGAAAGCTTATGCCGAAGCTGAAAAAGTGGTTGACGACTTCCTACAATAATTTTTGATTATGCGCATTGCCGTTTACGCCGGTTCTTTCAATCCGCTCCATATCGGTCATCAGGCCATAATGGAATACCTTACCGTAAAGAAGGAATTCGATTGGGTCTATCTGGTGGTATCGCCAAAAAATCCGCTGAAGGACTCGATTGATGCAAGTTCCGGACAGGACCGGTACAATGCCGCTGTCCAGGCTGTCCGCCGCCATCCTGAACTGAACGTGTGGGTGGATGACATTGAGCTGAAAATGGAGCCTCCGCACTACACGATCCGCACATTGGATGCGCTCAAGCGACGTGAGCCGGAGAATGACTTCACATTGGTCATAGGCGCGGACAACCTCTCTTCCATACACAAATGGCGTGACTTTCCCCGTATCCTTTCCGAATACGGTGTAGCTGTATATCCGCGTAAAGGCTTTGACATCAAGGCATTGAGGGCAGCGCTCATGAACGAGTGCAAGCACTTCCCCGCTTTCTACGTCCTGGACGAGTCGCTTTCCGGAGCGGAACGGTTCAGTCTGGAAGATGCCGACCGGCAGATCTATCACATCCAGCTTCTCGATGCGCCGATTGTGGATATCTCCTCCACCGAAATCCGCGAGGCCCAGAGCCGTGGCGAAGACATGAGCAAGTACCTCATGTGATGCCTGGCATTTACGGACGGGTTCCGTATGCAGAATGAGCGGATCTGCTTATTACTGATATTGGTTGACCCGGAATCCACAGTTTGTCCGTAAAAAAGCAGGGTTTCACGGACAAGTTACTCAAAACCAACAAGTTGTCCGGTAGAAGGCGGGGTTTTACGGACGAATCGCACAACCGGGGGTCATGCGACCGAGGGGGGCAAGCGACCGAGGGTCAACCAGGATCAGGATAATGCACAAGAATAAAGTCCCGTGTGCAGAATGAACGGATCTGCTTATTACTGATATTGGTTGACCCAGAATCTACAGTTTGTCCGTAAAAAGGCAGGGTTTCACGGACAAGTTACTCAAAATCAACAACTTGTCCCAAAAAAAAGGCGGAGTTTTACGGATGAATCACGCGACCGAGGGTCAACCAAGATCAGGATAATGCACAAGAATAAAGTCCCGTGTGCAGAATGAACGGATCTGCACACGGGACTAAGTATATGGTCGGAAAACCTCAGATTCGGCCGGAGTTTCGGAGAAGACAGCGGTGTCTATCTGACCTGAAAAACCGGGACGTCACGGGTATCGCCCATGACGTCTGGGGAACCGGAATTATTTCCAAGGGTTGACTGACGGGTCGATGGAGATCTCGATCTGCTCCTGGTCAGGGGAAGTATTCAACGTTATGGTTACGGTGTGGACGTAGCTGGCGCGGAAACTCAGGGAGTAGTCGAGAAGGTAGGCGATGCCGCCCATGGTCAGCTCGATGAGCGGGGTGCTCCTTTCCAGGTTCTGCGGAACCAGGATGGCCTCGAACAGCTCATTGCTGAGCTTCTTCATCGTGATGGTGTTCTTCGCTCCGAAAGCGTTCTTTTCCACTGAACCGGTAATGAAGTTCGCAGTGCACTCCACATTGGTATTGTAGATATGCGCGACCACGTCGTCAGGAATCTTGCCCTCGAACTTCGGACCTTTCTCAAGCTTTACCACCAGCTTGGACATAATGTGCTGGAACTGAAGACTTACGGCGCCCGCTGAACGGGAAACGTTCTGCGTATAGGCATACAGCAGGTCGGAAGCCTCGTAGCCGTCACCGGACTGGTCAGTCGCCACCGAGAACGGATAGCTCTCGATGGATGTAACATTCTGATACGGGTAAATGCCGTAGAAATCGCATGGGCGCTCGCTCCAGAACAGCTTTCTCTCTGGAGTCCAGGACGAACCGCTGCAGGTAATCTTCTCATTGTTCAGATAGTTTCCGCCGACCTGAAGCGGCATCTGGGTGCCGTCTGCGGCATATTCCACTGCATAGAGCGAAATCGCGTCACCGTTCTCGAAAGAGGAAGCGGTCGCTTTCGTGGCAGGATAAGAGATGTCGAACCGGAGTTCATCGGCATTGACCTCGGCCGGCTCGGACTTGGAGCAGGAAATCAATGCAGCTGCCGCAATTATAAGGTATATTAATTTTTTCATTGTTCAAATAATTTTTATGTTATTCAAGTTTCGCAAGCGCGAAACACCGATTTTAGAGCCCGCCAGGGCGATGGCAAGGAGGGTGACGTACACAAAAAGTGCGTCGGGCTTACCGCCTTCGAGCTAGAGACCAGGCTCAAGTTTACACTAGCGTTCAGCAAGTCTGACAACTTGCGAAACTTGATTTACTTGACATTAGGATGCTCACCCATGTAGATAGGGCCGTCGCCGTTCGCGCGGAACATGTTCGGATTCACGCCGAAGGTCCAGTCGAAGTCTCTTGCCAATGACTTGGTGCCGACCTCGAAGGAGTCTTTGGCCACGAAATCATCGAAGTCAAATGTCTCGCCTGCGTAAGCCTTGATCCGCTCGACAATGGCCTGTCGGCTGATGGCAGAGTAGTATGGGATATTGTTGTTCATACAACTTGTTGCCTCTGAACGATATACGCCACGTGTGTGCATATAGCCGCCCTCATACATGTCCACCTTGTCGGAGTAGTTCTTGTGGTAGATGAGATGTGCCCACGGAACCTGCTTGGCATCGGCGGTCATGGAGAGGTTCTTGTACCAGCCTTTGGACTTGTAAATGCCATAAGAGGTCTTTGTGTCATCGTCACCTTTCGGGTGCTCGCAGCCATCTTTGCAGTCACAGGTCTGGATAAACACATTATGGTAGATATATTCATCCCCGAGCTTGCCGAAACCGTGTCCGCCTGCCTCATGCTGGATGATACCACGGAAGTCATATGGATAGGCATCGGTGCTTACAGGACAGCAGGCAATAGCCGAGCCGTCGCCATACATCATGGTCACGCCCTCGTATGTAGAGGTATTCATGAGCATAATCACCAGAGACTTGCTGAGGTCCATCGACGCATCAGCACGCTTAGCCCATTTGAAACATTTGTCTGCAACTGGAGCCTTTATGCGGTTCTGTGTGAAATAGCTGCCGAACTTGGTGTCAATCACAGTGTTGACCGTACCGATGCCGCTGTCGTCAGACTTGGAAACGACTGCATAGACATTGAAATAATCTTTATAGGTAGAATACGGTTCAATGCCGAAGAAATGTTTGAAACCGTCCTCGGTATTCTGTTTGAACGTGCCTTTGGCAATGTCCTTGGCATCATAACCGTCGCCGATAAAGACGATGTCAATGCCAGGACCCTTGGTGGCTGTGTTCAATGTCATGACCTCGCCATCGGAATAATCTGCATCATACTGCTCCACATCCAATGTGCAACGATAGTCTTTCTCGTCAAGCTTGAAGACAATTTCGCCGCTTCTGCCTGCATATTTCTTATATGTAGGGCTGGTGAATGTGCCTTCATTTACCTCAAATTGATCAGTTGTGCGGGCCATCTCATTCCCAGACACTGTGATATCAGCCTTGCCAGTACCGGATGAAGGCGTAACAGTCACCCAGTCAGGCTTGCTTTCTATGCTCCAGTTGAAGTTCGCAGGGGCACGCAGGGTCAATGTCCTTGACTCGGCAGCGTTAAGTGTGCGCACTCTGTCACGGCTTACTGAAAAATCATAGTGTGCTGCGATTCTGCGGAAATCCGACCATCCGGATTCAGTCTTGTAACGGGTTACGGACTGTGCCGGAACTTCTACTGTGAAATTGTCTTTGGCTACGCCATTGAAAGCACCTTGCATTACAGCTGGGGGCTCTACGGCATTGCAGATGATACTTGAGATGTTATAACATGCATCAAAGGCATATCTATTAATCGTCTGTAATGAAGAAGGTAATTCAATGCGTGGGATATTATAGCAATCATAAAAGGCTCGTTCTTCGATTGATACTAAACCTTCTGGAAAAATAATATCTTCGCAAAGTCTGCTTTGTCTTGGAAAAGCTTCCCTTCCTATCTGTTTTAATGAAGAAGGAAAAATAATTTTAGAAAGCCCCGCTTTTGAATCCTGCATAAAAAAGTCAGGAATTTCAATTGTTCCATCTGGAATAATCAATACTCCAGTAAAACCACATCCATTAAACCCGAATTTATCGAATTCTATTACATTATTTAAATCCAAATGTCCACTAAAACCACTATAACCAAATGTACTACTATATAGTTTAGTTATTATATCAGGGATTCTTAATCCTCCAACAAAGTTTCCTGCAGAATTAAACGAATAAGAGCCGATATATTCCAAACTATTCGGCAAATGCAATTCGCCTGTAAAAGAACAGGTATAAAACGCATTATCGCCGATATAGGTCAATGTTTCAGGCAGTGTCAATGTACCAGTGAGAGACGTACAGTTAGAGAATGCAGAATTGAAAATTATTCCAAGTCTTGGAGATAATGCAACACTACCAATCAAAGTTTCTTTAAACGCCTCACTACCAATTTCTAAGACATCTTCAGGGATTATCAATGCTCCTGAGAGGCTTGTGTTTGCAAATGCAGAAGCACATATATGTGTAATCTTTTCAGGAAAAGAAAAGTGTGATAACGTTTTCTTACCTTCAAATGCTTGGTACGGAATAATATCATATCTATTATTACCGTGAACATACTGATCCATACAAAATTCCGCATTCACCACCTTAGCCTCCTTAAGGTTAATCGCCTCCAAGATAGCCATTGAATCACGCATAAAGTAGAAATCAGCTGTAGTAATCGGACCGGACACCTTCAGATTCCTGATCTTGTCAGGGTTCTTCTTGAAGCTGCGAATCACCTTGCCAAGCGTTCCGGCTTCGGTAAGGTTCACCACGAAATACTGACGGGCCTCTCCTCCATGAGTGTTCTTGTCCTCTGTCCAGTCGGCAATCTTGATGTCGCCGAGGGTGAGTTCGTATTCGCCTGCCGGAGTTTTCTTCTTGATGTTGATGGTGACGTCAGTCTGCTTGCCGGCAGCGTAAGTTACTGAAGCAGCGCTGTTTCTGAAGCCGTATGATACGCCGCCGATGGTAATCGCAAACAGTTTCTCGCCGGCTTCCACGGTCTGCGGAACGACCACTGCCCTGAATGAGCCGCTGCTCTGCGGACACATCACGATACCGTCCTGCTGGGCATTGCCCAAAGCGGAAACCTCGCCGGTCGCGAAATTGATCTTGGCCTTGCGTGTGGTATTGGTCAGGATGATTCCTTTTTCGAGGGAAGCGAATTCGCCTTCAGCGAAGCCTTCCTTTTCCACAAGGACGACATTGACAGCGGCCATCTTGTGCGACAGCTGGACTGCGAACTTGTTCTCGGAAGGGGTGATATTGACCGCTTTGCCCCAGAGGAAGTCGGAGGCCTCATATCCGGAGAGGGATGATGCGGTGGCGGCTGAGCTCTGGTCCTTCTGCACTTCGAAGTTTGCGGCATTGACCTCGGTCACGGATGACTGGTGCGGGTAATAGAGGTAGAGGTCAACATTGGTATTGACGTCCTTGTAATAGACTTTCTTAGTCGGGGTCCACTTGTTGGCGGCCTCGTCGAAGACGTACTTGACGTTGTCGGCCTGGTTTCCGTTGTCGGCAAGTGTGCCTGCGACGGTGTTCTCCTCGCTGTAGTTCACGGCGAAGAGGCCCAGCGCGTCCTTGTCCACGAAGCCGGCAGCATTGACCTTGGTCTGAATCTGGTTGATGGAACCGTCGATGTTCAGCGGTATGAGGCCGGAGTCATCTACAATTGGTTCCACGACTGGTTCTTTCGCGCATCCGGCAAGCAGAACCGCCAATGCCGGACACAATACGAGAAATCGTGATTTCATATTAATTGGTTTTTAAGTGTTTGTTGATCATTATTTATCAGTCGGCATCGCCGCTGAAATTATCGCCTTCTCCCCATCCGGCCACACCGACATTGAGACCGTTGCCGGTACTGCCTTCAACGACAGCAAAAGGTGATTTTGAATCTATCATAATTGAATTGATTTCAGGAGGGCAATAGCCTGGCTTTTCATCTTGATAGTTGTTGCCAATCATTAGTTTGTGTGTTGGTGCCAATGCCTCCCCAGAATGGCGGATACAAAAAAAGACGTGGGAGTCTTGCTTTTGCTTATCCCACGATACAGGCCTTGGCGTGCCTTTCAGAAAAGATAAGCAACGCCGTCAGCCCACGCCAGGATGATATACAGCAAATCTCCACGCCTTTCACCGGCGCGGATGACTGATGTGTCATCGCATGTGGACGTTCCCGTTGCCGTTTCCTCTTTCTGTAATTCGTCAAACCGCCAAGTTTGTATCGTGAAAGAAAAACGTCAGTAACGTCTATAATATGTCTGTCGACGTTGTATAACTATCTTTGTAACATGAAATTAGTATATTATTTCATGTCGGTTAAGTCATACATGCCCGACAATTGCAAATATAAAAAACATTTCGTTTAAAAGTGTCTAGCTTTGTATGAAAAAATGCTTTTTCTCTTTTGTCGATTATTTCAATAATTGTTAGCAGTTATTTCTTTGTTGAAATATTCTAATTTATTTATGACCGCCTGTAACGCGGAAAATTTTGGAAAGTTTTTTCGGCCGGAAAATCTGTTCGTTGCGAAAATTTCTAAATTTTGTATTATAGATATTGAAATATATCCTAACTTTGTAAGGAAAATACGGGAGGCAAGCTATGCGGATCAAGAAGATATGGTTCGAGGAAAGCAGAATATATGCTCAGTTCGATGACGGGAGGACATTGTGGCAGTCACTCCTTTACTATCGTAATCTGTTGAATGCGGAAAACAGAGACGATTATGTAATCGAGGATGACGGCGTACATTGGTATTCGCTCAACGAGGACATCTCAAACGAAAGCTTCGAATATGACAATCCTGAACCGGAAGGCATATCCAGGATTCTGCTTTCACATCCGGAATTGAACTTGTCCGCAGTAGCAAGAAGACTCGGCATACAGCAAAGTCTTTTGGCCGCATATTCCAGCGGAATGAAGCGTCCGTCAGAATCGCGGGAGTTAATGATTGTCAATGAGATCCGCAAAATCGGAAATGAACTGCTTGCTATAGGCACTGACAATGATTCCTACGGCAAGCCGTGTTCCAGATATTTGGCAGAGTCACGCAAAGATAGTTACCACAGTCATAGCAGAACAATTGTGGACGGCTACGACCCAGACCGAAATTACGGAATACTCCGCGACGGGAATGTTAGAGATGACTATAAAAACCAGAGCAGCGTCCAGACTGATGACGGACTGGACGAACATAAGAACCTGAGATCTGTCAAGTCACTGATAAAGGACGGGCTTATCCGCAATAATATGTCCCAGAAGGCGTTGGCAGAAAAAATGTCGGTTTCCCCATCCCGAATCAATGCCTATGTTACCGGACGGGCTATGCCCACATTGAAGATGGCTGCGAAGTTGTGCAAGATACTCGAGATTGCACCGGAGTCGATGCTACAGTGCCAAGATTGACGGACACCTGCTCATAGCAACGAGTTAAACGGTTACTAAAAGTACAACCACAGCTGCATGCAACAATAAATAACAACACGTTTGAGGTCACAATTTGTGATCTCAAAAATGAAGATAGAAATATGGCAGATAATATAGAACATC
>ULMG01005115.1_pt1 | contig 16416 bp, 12 predicted proteins | sample 1951601 | NCBI WGS metagenome assembly ULMG01 (sample SAMEA4835545, study PRJEB28245) | human gut metagenome | biome: gut microbiome; material: fecal sample | place: Denmark | collected 2008
TACATGTGATAATATTCTTGAAGCGTCTGGTTTGGTAAAGAAAATAGACTACAGTAAGGTTAAATTTGAGTTGGGTGATACTGTTAGAAAAGTATTAACTATGACGCTTGATACTTCAAATCAAGATTTAGGAGAAGCAAAATATAAAATTATTATAAAAAGTATTGATAAAAGTATTGAACTATCTTCTATTGATTATATTAATAAATATTATTTAGAATTTAATGATTTTACTTATGAAGAAGCATTTTCTGGATTTGAAGTTTCTGTTATAATAAATGGAAAAGAATTTGATAAGAAAACTATTGGTCCTGCTTGTTTTGTTGCAGGTACTAAAGTAAAAACAGAAGATGGGTTTAAAAATATAGAAGATATTAAAATAGGTGATATGGTTTATTCTTATAACCTTAATACAAATCAACTTGAGCTTAATGAAGTTACTGACGCTATTATTAGTCAAACTATTGAAACTTATTTAGTAACGATAGATAAAAAAACATTTGAGGTAACTCCTAGACATGAACTTTATATAATAGATAAAGGATGGGTAAGGGCATACGATCTAAATGTTAATGATAAATTATTAGATGTTAATGGAAAAGAAGTATCTATTAGTAAAATAGAATATAAAAAATATGATAAACCAATTAAGACATATAATTTAACAATAGAAGGTAATCATAATTACTTTGTAACTGATATTCAGGTCTTAGTACATAACAAAGGCTCTGATACGTGGACATACAATTAAGAATATTTAAGATGAGTGACTTTTAAAGTCACTTTTATTGTGTTATAATCTTTAATATGAAAAGAGAATTTAAAACTATAGTAATTATATTTATGTTTATATTTTTATTTGAATTATTTTATTCTGTGTTTTTGTATAAGCATTTTACATTTTATATATTTTCATTTACTTTGTTATACAGTCTTATTATATATTTATTATATAAGATATTTAATAAGAAATGGATTATTTATATTTGTTTTTCTATTATACTTTTAATGTTTTTGAGTAACTTTGTATACTATAGTTTATATAATAATATTATTACATTAGATGTGTTTTTAAAATCATTTAGCGTTCTTAGTTTTGGGAAAAATATTTTAAATATTATTTTTAATAATATATTCTATTTACTTTGCTTTATAATAATTTTTATTACTTCTATTATTTTAATTAATAAAAATACTTATGATTTTGTTATTAATAAGACTAAATTAATATGTATTATATTGATAGTTTATATTATTTCTATGTCAATGATACTTATTGATAATAAGGATATATATTCTAATAAAAAGCTATATTTTAATATGAATTATACTAGTAAAACATTATATAATTATGGATTACTTACTAGCATTAGACTTGATACTGAAAAGTATTTGTTTGGATATAATAGTTGTACTTCTAAGATTAAAGTGAATAATAATGCATATAGTAAGGATGAGTATAATATTTTAAATACTAAGTTTAAAAAAAGTGATAATTCTGAAATTAATGAGATAAATGATTATATTAAGAATTCTATTCCGTCAAGTAAAAATATATATACAGGTGTTCTTAAAGATAAGAATTTGATATTTATTTTGGCAGAAAGTTTCAATACAATATCAATTAATAAAGAAATAACTCCTAATCTATATAGACTATTTAGTGAGGGATTTACATTTAATAATTATTATAATCCTTTGTATCCTGTATCTACTGCGGATGGACAATATTTAACAGATATATCTTTGTTTCCTTCTGATGCGGTACATAGCCTTCAAAAAGTAAATAATAACTATATACCTTATTCTCTTGGTAATGTCTTTAAGAGTATGAATTATAAAACATATAGTTTTCATGATTATGATTATAAATATTATGGAAGAGATAAATATTATCCTAATATGGGATATGATATTTACTTAGGAGTAGGTAATGGTTTAATGAAAGACACTAGAAGTGACTATGATATGGCTAAATCAAGTATTAACTATTATATTAATGATTCTAAGTTTTTGGTTTATTATTTAACTATTTCAGGACATGCTTTATATAATAGTGATAATAAAATAGCTAAAAAGAATTATGATAAATTAAAGAACTATAACTATAGTGATGGTGTTAAATATTATATGAGTACTCAAATTGAACTAGATAAGATGATCGGATATTTGTTTTTAAGTTTGGAAAAAAAAGGTATACTTGATGATACGGTTATAGTTTTATTACCAGATCATATTCCTTATGGACTTAATGAAAAAGAAATGAATGAATTATCGAAATATAATGTTTTTGATGAATTTGAAAAATATCATTCTAGCATGGTTATATATAATAAAGAGATAAATAAATATCACCAGAGTAATAATTATTGTTCAAATATAGATATGCTTCCAACATTACTTAATTTATTTGGATATGATTTTGATTCTAGATTGCTTATGGGAAGAGATATACTATCTGGTAGTGATGGTTATGCTGTTTTTGGCAATAGAAATGTCATTAGTCGTGATTATAGGTATATTAGTTTGGATGGAATATTTGAAGGTAAAAGTAATATATCAAGTGATGAATTAAAAAACGAAATATATTTAAAACATAGGATTTCTAGATTAATACTTGAAAATGACTATTATAAATATTTATGGGAGGTAAATAGTGATTGAGGTTTATAAAGGAGATATAACTACGTTTGATGCTGATATTATTGTGAATGCTGCGAATAAAACATTGCTTGGTGGTGGAGGCGTTGATGGTGCGATACATAGAGCTGCTGGAAAAGAATTACTTTCAGAGTGCAAAACTCTTGGTGGTTGTGAGGTAGGAGAGGCTAAGATGACTTTTGGATACAATCTTAAGGCTAAGAGGGTTATTCATACAGTTGGACCTTATTATAAAGATGGTAATCATAATGAAAGACAATTGCTTTCAAATTGCTATAAAAATAGTCTTAGACTTGCTGAAAAGTATAGGGTGGAAAATAATCTTGATAGTGTATCGATTGCATTTCCTTGTATTAGTACAGGAGTATATAAGTATCCATTTAATGAAGCTTGTTCTATTGCATACAAGACTGTAAAAGAAAATATAAATCCTCATATTAAAGTTACATTTATATGTTTTAGTGATTCTGATTATAAAACTTATGTAAGTAAAATAAAAGAAAATGATTAGTTGTCATTTTCTTTTTGATTATAAATAATTAAATGATGTTGGCTTCTTGTACAAGCTACATAATATAAGTATCTTTCATCATGATTGAATTTATCATCTTTTGTTGTGTATACGATAGTTGCATCAAATTCTAAACCTTTTGCCATATATGATGGGATTACTACTAATTTTCTACTGAATGCTTTTGAGTTATTTATAATTAGAGTTAAGTCTTCATTATCTTTTTTTAGTAGTTTATAAATATCAATTGCTTCTTTATTAGTTTTAGTTATAATAGCAATACTTTTGTTAACTTTTTGTAATTTGTTAATATCATTTAATAATTGTTCTTTTAGATTATTTTCTTTTTTAAATTCGACAGGTATTTTAGTATCACGTCTAATCGCAGATACTAGATTTAATCCTAATATTTTATTTGCGTGTTCAATGATTTCAGGGCTTGATCTATATGTCTTGTTAAGTTCTATATAATTTACACTTTCATCAAATACACTTTTTAAATCTTCTAGACTTTTATATTGATAATATGGGTTTATTGTTTGATTAATATCTCCTAGGATTGTGAATTTACTTTTTCTTAATATTTTCTTTAGAAGTATATATTGTAGTTTATTATAGTCTTGTGCTTCATCGATAATTGTTTGTTCTATTAAGTAATCATTGCCTAAGAATGTAAGTAGACTTTTCATATATACAAATAAGCATGCATCTTCAAAACTTATTTCTTTTGAATCTAATTTATTTAAATATGAATCTGGTATTTCTTTATTATAAGCTTTTTTGAATTCTTCGCTTTTAAAGAAGTTTTTATATATTTCTTTTATATCTATTGAAATATTTAGTCTTTCTTTTAACCATTTTTTTATTTGCTTTGCTTTTGATTTATTGCCTCTGAATTCTAATTCAGATATTTTTATTGATATTTCATCGATTCTTTCAAGTAAAGGAATGGATGAATATCTTTCCTTTAGATAATAATTTAATTGTTCTTTTCTTATATAGAGATCTCTATTAAATATTTCATCAGTAAATTCTGCTTTACTTGTGTAATTTTTTATATATTCTTCAATGATTGGTATTATTTCATCTGATTGCTTGAATTTTATTAAATCAGTCATTAATTCTTCATGTTTATAATATCTTTCAATAAATGATGTAAATGATTCGATATCTTTATATTCTGTTATGTAAGTTTCTAAAAAGTCACTGAATGTGGTTTCTTTTGTATTTTCTTCTCCTAGTTCTGGAAGTACGTTTGATATATATTCACTAAATACTTGATTAGGTGCGAATATTAATACTTTATCACTTGTTAATCGTTTTATTTTGTATAGAAGGAATGCAATCCTATGAAGTGCTACTGATGTTTTACCAGATCCTGCGATTCCTTGTACAATTAAGTTTTTATCTTTTGTATTTCTTATTATTGTATTTTGTTCTGCTTGAATAGTATTAACTATATTTTTCATATAATCATTATTTTTTTGTGATAATACTTGTTGAAGCATTTCATCTTGAATAGTTAGTTTACTATCAAAAACGTTTTTAATTTTAGCATTTTCAATTGTGAATTGCCTTTTGTTATGTAAATATCCTTTGTATATTCCACCTGGTGCTTCATACTGTGCATCTCCATGTTCATAGTCATAGAATACACTTGCGATTGGGCTTCTCCAGTCATAAATAATATTTTCATTATCTTTAGTTAGATAGGTAAGACCAATATAAATATTATTATTATTACCATTTTCATCTTCGAATGTTATCTTTCCAAAGTATGGTGAGTTTTGAATTTTATAAAGCTTTTTATAATATTTTGCTTTCATTTCTAAGTCATCAATTTCTTTAGCATTATTAGACATTATTGTTTTCATTTCCGTTGGATCTAGTTCACTTCTTGTATCCCATACATATTTTTTAAATTCTTGTTGCTTTTGTTCATTGTCATATAAGTCTTGTGCTAGTTCTGAAATATTTTTCCTTAAAAGATTAATAGTTAATTCTAGATGTTTGTTTTCTTCTTGAAGGTCTTGTTCACTTAAATTCATATTACCTCCTTTATTAAGTGTCACATCATAGTAATAATTAACAGCATGTCTTGAATATTATCAAAAATGATTTTCTTTGTCAATTACTTTTTCTTAAAAATAATTAATTTTACTCTTTTAAATGTAAAATATTTATGTTAGAATTGTTTTAGGATAGTAGTAGGAGGTAAAAATGAACTTGATAAAAGATAATTTTAGAACTATATTTGTAGTGGCGTCTATGATTATTATTGGGGTTGGAACGCTTATTTATGATGTTAATTCGCCATCACTTAGTGCTCCAAATAATATTATAAAGATAGGAGATACATTAAATACTAAAGTGTATGAGACTGTTAACTTAAATGACTTATTTGATGTAGATGGTGTTTATACTTGTAGTAGTGATAATGAAGAAGTAGCTCAGACTGTTAATTGCAATATATATGCAATTAGTGGTGGTAGTGCTAAAATCAAAATTGAATATAAAGAAACTGAAGCAGGGGAAGTGTTAGATGAAAAAACAATCACAGTTAATGTTTCTAAATTGAAGATGGTAGTAACTAATTTTCCAAATGAATTAACAATGGATATAAATGACACATATAAATTATTACCTAATACCAATGGTGTTGATGTTAGAGCAGAATATATTTATGATGAAAGTGCATTTAAAATAGAAGAAAATAATGGTTACTATAGTTTAGTTGCATTAAAGGAAGGTACTTATACACTTAAAGCAACATTTGTTCCTGAAATGCCTGATAAATATGAGAGTGCTACTAAAACAATGAATATTACTGTTAGAAATATTATAGAACCAAATATAACTGTTAATGATATTACTATGTATGTAGGAGATACTAAAGAAGCAGAAATTAATACTAATGATATTATTGGTTCACTAAAACTTACCAGTGATGATGAAAGTATTATTAGCGTTGAAGGTATGAATATTAAAGGCCTAAAAGAAGGAAAAACTAGTGTAACAGTATTGTTTAAACCTGAAGATGTAACTAAATATAAAGAAGTAACTAAAAAAATAAATGTAACTGTTTCTAAAGTTACTGAAACTAGTAAGGTTGAAACGATTGTTAATGACTTGAAAGAAAAAGTAAAGAATTATGAAGAATTAGATGTAGCTTTTAATAATAATGTTTTATCGTTATATACTTGCAAAGGTAATTGTGAAACATCGAGTAATAAGACTATTGTTGATTTAAATTATAATGTTAAAACAGGAATTTTATCCTTAGTAAGACCTATAAAGGTATTTACAACTAATAATAATACTGATATAGATGATGAGTATATGGCATTAAGTATATTACTTTCATATTTAAATGATAAAGGAATTAAAAGTATTAATAGTTTAGGCTCATATATAGTCGAGACAGGTAAAAATGATGCTTTGTTATCAATGTCTACATCTGGTATTAACTTGTATTATGGTAGTATTGATAAAGTCAATGTAAATAATCAAAAATATTATGTACCGACTGTATTGAACTCATTTGAATATAATGTTAATAGTGTTATTAATGATGCCCCTATATTAAAAATATCAATTAAAAACTCTACTGGTGGGGTAGTTAATATTAATAAAATAGAAAATATTAATGGTAAAGATATTGTCACTTTGTCATCTAAATCAAATGCTAAATATGGTTTTGATAGTTTGGTAATAAAAGATTCTAATGGAAAAGATATAACTAAAAAAGTTAATTTTAATAAAACAAATATGACATTTGAAATGCCTAGTAATGATGTAATAATTGAGTCTACATTTATAAATAATGTTAAAACAGGTGTGAATGATTTTACAACATTACTTGCTATAACAATGCTTATCTTTGGGGTTGGTCTATATATAGTAAGAAAAAATGTCAATTCTTTAGAGATATAGTCAAAAATGCTTGATTTTTAAGTATATTTATAGTATTATTAATGGGAAGTTTATTCTTGGTTTTGATGTTCCTCTAACTCAATACTCAGAATTAACGGATAATTAAAAGAAGGAGGACTAAAAAAAATGGCTTTAACTAAAGATAGAAAGTCTGCCATTGTATCAGAATTTGCTAGAAGTAAAAATGATACAGGTAGTGTTGAAGTTCAAGTTGCTTTATTGACTGAAAGAATTAATAAATTAACTGAACATATGAAAGAACACACTCATGATTATCATACTAATCGTGGATTATTAAAAATGGTTGGTAAGAGAAAGAGTTTACTTGAATATTTAAAGAATGAAGATGTTCAAAGATATCGTGAGTTAATCAAAAAATTAAATTTAAGAAAGTAGGCACTTATTTTAAGTGTCTTTTATTTTTTGGAAGGGAGAGAAAATGAAAAGAGTATTTGAATATGAATTTAGAGGAAGAAAAATAGTAGTAGAGCATGGAGAACTTGCTAAACAAGCAAGAGGAGCTGTTCTTGTAAGATATGATGACACAGTAATCTTATCTACATGTGTTATGAGTAATAATGTATCAACTGCTGACTTTTTCCCTTTAACAATTTTATATCAAGAAAAATTATATTCAGTAGGTAAAATACCAGGAGGATTTATTAAGAGAGAGGGTAGACCTACTGAACAAGCAACATTAACTGCTAGGGTAATAGATAGACCTATTAGACCAATGTTTAGTGAAAATTTTAGAAATGAGGTTCAAGTTGTAAACACAGTTCTTAGCGTAGACCCAGATAAAACACCAGAGATGACAGCATTATTTGGTACTTCATTATGTTTAGGTATTTCATCAATACCATTTGAAGGACCAGTTGCAGGAGTAATGGTTGGTAAAATAGATGGTGAACTTAAAATAAACCCTACAACAGAAGAGATGGAAAGAAGTACTATTAATTTAACAGTTGCAGGTACTAAGGATGCTATTAATATGGTTGAAAGTGGCTCTAAAGAAGTTTCTGAAGATGAAATGTTAGAAGCTTTAATGTTTGGACATGAGGCTGTAAAAGAATTATGTGCTATAGAGGAAGATATTATTTCTGAAATAGGTGATGAGAAAATAGAAGTTGTTCTTGCTAATATACCTGATGAATTAAGAGAAGAAGTTACAAATGATATTAAAGATGATATGATTAGTGCTATTCAAATTAAAGATAAATTAGAAAAATATGCAAGAATCGATGAAGTTAAAGAACTTGCATTAACACATTATGCTGAAAACCATGATGGTGAAGAAGACTTAGAAGCAAACTTAAAACTAGTTAAGAAAGTTGCTGATGAGATAGAAGGTAATGAGGTTAGAAGACTTATTACTAATGAACATATTAGACCAGATGGTAGAGGTATGGATGAAATAAGAGAATTATCAGCAAGCGTAGATATTCTTCCTAGAACACATGGTAGTGCATTATTTACAAGAGGTCAAACTCAAGCTCTTGCTATTACAACATTAGGAGCACAAAATGAAGAACAAATATTAGATGGTTTAGGTCTTGAAGATTCTAAAAAGTTTATGTTTCATTATAACTTTCCCGCATTTAGTGTAGGTGAAACAGGCAGATATGGTGCTCCAGGTAGACGTGAAATAGGACATGGTGCTTTAGCAGAAAGAGCCTTATTACAAGTAATGCCTAGTCAAGAAGAATTTCCATATACAGTTAGAGTTGTATCTGAAGTATTAGAAAGTAATGGTTCGTCTAGTCAAGCTAGTATATGTGCTGGATGCATGTCATTGATGGCAGCTGGTGTACCAATTAAAGCTCCAGTAGCAGGAATAGCTATGGGATTAATTACTGAAGATGGAACTTGTGATTCTAAATACACTATATTAACTGATATTCAAGGCCTTGAAGATCACATGGGGGATATGGACTTTAAGGTAGCAGGTACTAAAAAAGGTATTACTGCTTTACAAATGGATATTAAAATTAAAGGTGTAACTAAAGATGTATTAAAAGAAGCTTTAGCAAAAGCACATAACGCTAGAATGAAAATATTAGATGTTATGATTGATGCAATACCTGAGGTTAGAAGTGAACTTTCTCCATATGCACCTAAAATTAGAACTATGAAAATTAATCCAGATAAGATTAAAGATGTTATTGGTAAAGGTGGAGACATGATTACTAAGATCATATTAGAATCAAGCAATGTAACATCAGTAAATCATAAAGATGCAGTTAAGATTGATATAGATGATGATGGTAATGTAGTATGCTACCATATGGATAAGAATGTACTTGATAAAGCTATTTCTATGATAGAAGATATTGTAAAAGAAGTGGAGATTGGTGAGGTATATACTGGAAAGGTTGTTAAAATCGAAGACTTTGGTGCATTCGTAGAATTATGGCCTGGTTGTGAAGGCCTTGTTCATGTATCTCAACTTGATAATAAAAGAGTAGAACATCCAAGCGATATTCTTAAAGTCGGTGATGAAATTGTTGTTAAAGCAATTGGATATGATAAGAGAGGAAAGTTAAATCTTTCTAGAAAAGAATTATTACCTAAAATCGAAAAAAAGGAAGCTAAAAAAGTTAAAAAGATTAAAAGTGAAGAATAGATTTGTTTAAAAGCAAATCTTTTTTTCTTTATATATTGATAAAATTAATTTTAAGTGATAAAATTAATACATAAGATAGAAGGAGATTAAAATGAATAAGAAAATTAATTTATTATTAGTTGGATTATTAGTATTTTGTATTTCATTTATAAGTGTTCAAGCAAAAGCTACATATCCTAAAAGTAATCCTACAGTTAATAAAGATTTATATGTAACTGTAGATGAAAAGTTTGACTTTAGTAAAGTTAAATTTGGTGAGGCTGTGGGTTCAAGTGAACTTAAGAAAATATTCTTAGGAGACTATGATTCTACTAACCCATATAATCTAAAAGATAGTTTTACTGCTTATTGTTTAGATGCAAGCAAGTTATATCCGGATCAAGGATATCAATATGTTAGTAAATTAGGAACAACAGCAGAAGCTAAAACTTATCAAGCATTAATTTCAACTGTATTTAATAGTGAGTTTAACTATAAGAGTAGTGAACTTTCTGGATTTAAATATTTAGGTAGTGTTGAGTTTGAAAATGCAACTGCCGAAGAAATTATTAATGCTTTAGAAGCATGTAGAACTAATGCTGCTTGTGCTTTACCAACTGGTGTTAAGATTAATAATATGTATAAAAGTAAAGATGGAATTAATGTATCCTCTATGGAAATTAATAAAATTATTGATGTAACACTTGAAAAAGCCTTATATCAAAAATATAAGGTAGAACAGGCAAGTACTGCTAATGTAAAAGGATATGAAGAAGCAATGTGGATTATATCTAATACATATCCAATGATTACAATTGATAATATGTTATCTAAAGTAGGTGGATTAACTTTAGAAGGTATTAAAGATGATATTAAAGTGTTAGAGGGAACTGTTTCTGATGATTTAATTGATAAATATATCTATTCTATAGTTCAATATGCTGTATGGCATGTAACTGGTAGTCAAGATGATCAAGGAAAAACTATTGGAGTGGAATTAAGTGCTGTTGATTCATCTAAATCTATACCAAATCTTTCAAAACTATACTCATATTTAATTACTGAAGGTAAAAAGCATGATACGTATTCACCTGGTACAATAAAAATTAATGTTAATAAGCCTGAGAAACCAGTAGAGAAAGAAACAAGTACTGAAATTACTTCTGGTAAATATTCTTTTAGTACTGATTCATCTCTTGTTAAGACAATTGTTGTTTCAATAGAAAACAATGAAGATGGAAATGTTAAACTTTTAGATTCTGATATGAAAGAAATGACACTAGTTAATGGCGTTTATGAACTTCAAAGTGGAGAAGAATTTACAATATCAGTTCCTAGAAAATCAAATATAACTAAAGTAGTAGTTAATGCTTATGCTAAGGGTGAAATATATGATGTATCTTCTGCTAGAAAATATTCACCATATTTAGTATTAAATCAAAGCTTTATAACAGGCAGAATGACTACTGAAATAGATGCAAGTGCTGTGTTAAATGTAGACATAGGACCTGCTACTGGAGTTGAAAATGTTGCTATATTATTAGTAATAACATTAGTATCATTCTCAATTGGATATTTAGTACTAGGATATAAAAATAAACCTGTAGAAGTTTAAGAAGTTTTTAAAAAAACTTCTTTTTTTGTAGTGTTTTTTCTTTTTATAGCTAATAAATATAATAGAGGGATATAGAAAGGAAAATGATATGGACGAAATAGAAGATTTTTTAGAAAACTTAAATATTAAGAAATATTTATTTAACATTATAATAATTATTTCTTTTTGTTTGCTTAGTTATTTTGTGATATACAAACTTAATAACTTTGATAAGAAGATTAATGATAAAGTAGTGTTAAATAAAAATATTTCAAAAGAAAAAAAGAAAGACAATGTAGAATATGTAATAGTAGATATTAAAGGTGAAGTTGCTTCTCCTGGAGTTTATGAACTTATTAAAGGTTCTCGTGTTATAGATGTTATAAATGAAGCGCAAGGTCTTACTAATGATGCTAATACAAGATATATTAATTTATCAAAGATACTAGAAGATGGGGACGCTATAGTAATTTACAGTAATAAAGAAATAGAAGATGCTAGTAAAGAAGAAAGAGTAGAAGTAACTACTCCTTGTATATGTGAAGATGTAAATAGTGCATGTATAGAAAATAATATTAAAAATGAAAACAGTAATTTAAATACAAAAGTAAACATTAATACTGCATCAGAAGAAGAACTTACATCACTAAATGGGATAGGTGAATCTAAGGCTAAAGCAATAATAAAATATAGAAAAGAAAATGGAAACTTTAAAAGTATAGAAGAAATCACTAAAGTTTCTGGTATAAGTGAGAGTTTATTTGCTAAGATTAAGGAAAATATTACTGTGTAATTATATTTATCTTATTTTATTATTTTTAGTAGTTATTTATCTTATAATATATGTATCTATGTATAAAGTAAACTATATACACCTGCGGGATGATACTACATTTAAATTAAAAATAATAGATTATAAAATAGATGGTAATCAATTATCACTTGATTTTGATAGTGATGTGATTGGTAAGTATTATTTTGAAAGTTTAAAAGAGAAAGAAAGCTTTAATAAAACTTTTTCTCTTGGTGATACATTATCTTTAAAAGGAACGTTAGAAATTCCTAAGAATAATACAACACCTAATACATTTAACTATAAAGAATATCTTAAATATAAAAAGATTAATTATATTTTGAAAATAGATTCTTTTAAAGTATATTCCTCTAATAAAAATATTTTTTTAAAAATTAAAAATTATTTATACAAAAGAATTTATAATATAAAATATAATGATTATTTATATGCATTTATTCTTGGCAAATCATCATATTTAGACGAAGAAGAATATGAAAATTATAAGATAAATGGAGTGACACATTTATTTGCTTTATCAGGTCTTCATGTATCTATATTTTCTTTAATACTTTTAAATATAATGAAGAGACTTAAGTTAAAAGAAAAATTATCCTTTATAATTACAAGTTTGTTTTTATTGTTTTTTTCATTTGTTGCTTCATATACGCCATCTATTCTAAGAGCAGTAATATTTTTTATATTATCAAGTATAAATAAAATATATTATTTTCATATTAAACCTATAAATATTCTTTATTTAACATTTATCATATTAGTTGTTATTAATCCATTTTATATATTTAATACTGGTTTTATATTATCTTTTACTATAACATTTTTTATATTACTTTTTAATGAATATAATAGTGTTAAATCAGGGTTAAAATCAATATTAATAATTAGTTTGTTATCTTTTTTTTCAAGCTTACCAATTATAATAAATATGTCATATGAAATAAATATTATAAGTTCTATAAATAATATATTTTTTATACCTTTTGTTACTAATATAGTATTTCCAGTATCAATTATAAGTGTTATTTTTCCTAAGATTTCATATGTATTAAATATCTTAACAACTTTTATGGAGTATGTGTCAAATGTAAGTTCTAATATAGTAAATATAACAATTTATTTTCCTTATTTTAATAAAATATCAATTGTTTTTTATTACTTATTTTTAATATTATTTATTAAGTTAAAAAAGAAAAGATATTTATTTTTAATACTTTTTATATTATTATTTTTGAAAATTAAACCAATGTTTAATAGAAATACTATTCTTTATTTTTTGGATGTTGGACAAGGAGATTCTCTATTTATCAGAACAAAAAACAATAAAAGTATAATGGTAGATACTGGTGGAAAACTGACTTATAAAAAAGAAAAGTGGGAACTTAAAAATAGAAACTTTGATATTGAAAAGAATACTATTATACCATTTATTAAAAGTATTGGTATTAATAAAATAGATTATTTATTCTTAACACATGGAGACTACGATCACATGGGAGAAACTATTAATTTAGTAAATAATTTTAAAGTAGAGAAAGTTATATTTAATTGTGGGGAATTTAATCAACTTGAACAAGCTTTAATTAAAGTTTTAGATAAAAAGAAAATTAAATATTATTCTTGTATCAAGGAATTAAATATAGATAATAACAAATTATATTTCTTGCAAACAAAAGAATATGATAATGAAAATGATAATTCATCAGTTATTTATACTGAATTAAATGGTTATAAATTTATGTTTATGGGAGATGCAGGAATAGAAAAAGAAAAGGACATATTAGAAAAATATAACATTTCCAATATTGATGTATTAAAAGTTGGACATCATGGTTCAAAAACAAGTAGTAGTAAAATTTTTATTGATGAGATAGAACCTAAATATTCAATTATAAGTGTAGGTAAAAATAATAGATATGGACACCCAAATAAAGAAGTATTAAATATATTAGATGAATCAAAAATATATAGAACAGATCAAGATGGCAGTATTATGTTTAAGATTAAGAATGATAAATTGGAAATTGAAACTTGTTCACCATAGAAAGGAGAATAAAAATGAATGAAATAAAAGAATATACAAATAAAATGTTTGAGGATATTAAATATATAGATGAAAATGGTAATGAATATTGGTTGGCTAGAGAATTGCAGGATATTTTAGGATATCATCAATGGCGAAGTATAGATGATTTGATTGAAAGAGCTAAAACTGCGTGTAAAGAGAGTAAACACAATATAGATGACCATTTTGCGGTACAACGCAAAATGGTTGAAATAGGTTCTAAGACAAAAAGAAAAGTTCTGGATTATAAATTATCTAGATATGCTTGTTATTTAATTGTAATGAATGGTAATCCTAAAAAAGAAATAATAGCATTAGGACAAACATATTTTGCTATTCAAACCAGAAAACAAGAATTAACTGAAAAAGAATATAGTGAACTTACTGAAGATGAGAAAAGAATATATAGACGAAATCAAGCAAGAAAAGGTAATTTTAATTTAAATAAAACTGCAGTTAATAGTGGAGTAAAAGATTTAGCTAGATTTCATAATGCTGGTTATAAGGGATTATATAATGGCGAAACAGCAGATGATATTTTTAAAAGAAAGAAACTAAGATATAGAGAAGATATATTAGATAACATGGGTAGTGAAGAATTTGCAGATAATATATTTAGAATTGCTCAAACAGATGCCAAATTAAAAAGAGATAATGTGGATAATGAATATACTGCTAATTTAGTTCATTATGAAGTGGGAAAAGAAGTAAGAAATAGTATCAAGAAATTAGGTGGAACTATGCCAGAAAATCTTCCGACACCAAATAGAAGTTTAAAAGAATTAGAAAAAGATAATAAAAAAATACAAATTAAATAGTAAATATGTGATATAATAACAATTAATTTATAGGTGGTGTTTATGTCAAATATAGATAATATTAACAACGAAATATTAAATTTGAAGAAATCAGGAACAAGTGTTAAAAATATAAGTGATGGAAATCATACATTTGCTGATTTATATTTCCAAAGAATGAATTTATTAAGTGTAATTTGCAGTTGTTATCCAGAACTATCATGGAAATCAAAAAAACACTTTGATGAAGAAAATGATCCAATGTTTAATGGTTGCTTTATTGTCGGTATAAACACACCCAATGGTGTAGCAACATACCACTTTAAATTAGAATATTGGGATGAATTTCCTATTAAAGAAATAGAACATGCTCCACAATATGATGGATATTCACCTGAAGAAGCATTATCTAGAGTTAAGTCTTTAAGAAAATAAAGACTTTTTTCTTTGTCTAAATTCATATGCATAAACGTATGTCGCTACATGGTGATGCGGATCATTGTGGTAACTCTAAAAGTTTAATTGATAGTTTTAATGTAAAAAAAGTTTATTTAAATAAAGGAAAAATTAATAATTGTGAGAAGAAAGCTAATGGTAATATTTTATATGAAGATTATCTTAAAATAGATAATGTTGAAGTTCATTCATTAAATAATGGTAACTATAATGATGAAAATTCTTTGAGTATGGTTTTATTACTTTTAATTGATAACTATAAAATTCTTTTAATGGGGGATTCTCCTAAAAATGTTGAAGAACAAATAATTAAAAAAAATAATCTTAATAATATTGATCTTTTGAAAGTAGGACATCATGGCTCAAATACATCTTCTTCTAAGAATTTTATTGGTCATATTAAACCAAAATATTCAATTATAAGTGTAGGTGAGAATAACAAATTTGGCCATCCAAATAAAGAAGTATTAAATAATCTAAATAATTCAAAAATATATAGAACAGATCAAGATGGTAGTATCATGTTTAAGATTAAAAAAAATAAATTAAGAATTGAGACATATAGTCCGTAGAAAGGAGTAGATATGAATTACTACAATGAGATAAAAAATGAATTAGTAAATAATGAGATAAATCGGAAAGTTAAAAATTATTCAATTAATAAGAGTGATTTGGATACATATTACAATGTTGGAAGAATGTTAAGTGAAGCTGGTAATCAATATGGAGAAAGTATTATTAAAGAGTATTCAATAAAATTAACTGAAGAGTTTGGTTCAGGATATAGTCAAAGAAATTTAAGAAATATGAGACAGTTTTATAAAGTATCTCAGAAATGGCAGACAGTGTCTGCCAAATTAAGTTGGAGTCATTATTGTGAAATTCTTTGGTTTGATGATAATAAATTTCAATACTATATTAAAATAGCTGAATTAAATAATTTATCAATAAGACAGTTAAGAGAAAGAATAAAATCTAATGAATAT
>ULMG01012510.1_pt1 | contig 16071 bp, 10 predicted proteins | sample 1951601 | NCBI WGS metagenome assembly ULMG01 (sample SAMEA4835545, study PRJEB28245) | human gut metagenome | biome: gut microbiome; material: fecal sample | place: Denmark | collected 2008
CTAATTAGTATTAATATAGATATAATAATAGATATAAATATAATAGTATATTTAAATACCTTATTACTAGAATAATAATATTTATTATTATTAAACTTATTTATCTTATCCTTAATACTAGTACTAGAAAATAAACTATTAAAAATAATAAACATACTAAAACTCATAGTAAATAATAGCATATTACTACCTTTAGTAAAATAAAATAAAAATATCATAAGTAAAAAATATAGTATGTTTATTATTTTTTTCATCATTTTTATACCTCTCTAATAAGATTATAACTAAAAAAGACAAAAAAAGCAATTTTTTTCAAAAATACACTTGATTTTTTTATTTAATTGGTGTACAATTTATATTGTCCGATGTCTTGGTAGCTCAGCTGGATAGAGCAATCGCCTTCTAAGCGATCGGTCTGGAGTTCGAATCTCCACCAGGACACCACTTATTAATATTAAATCCTTAAGTTAATAAACTTAAGGATTTTTATTATATATTTTTTATAAAGCAGGTTAACGATAGTTAACCTGCTAATGTAGCATTCTCACCACTTGCTGTTAAATCAAATGATACCTTATTATTTTGCATAGTATCTGGATTACCATAGTTCTCACCATCAAACCATAAATATATCGTATATTTATCAGTACTACTAGTACTAATATCCATACTATTAACTAAAGTAATTTTAGTTACTCCAGTAGGAGCATAACTAATACCATTAGGATTAGTACTAGAATTATACTCACCAAAATTACCAGACTTAACTAAAGAACTATCATTATAATAAACTTCATACTTAAAAGATTCCTCTTTTAATCTATCAGTCATTGTTGTAAGACTCATATATAAGTTAAAAGTAGCTCCTTCAGCACTAGCCTTAACTTTAATATCTTTTTTAATACCTTCTTCTTTTTTACTAACAGGTATCAAAGTACCAGTAATATCATCACCGCCATTAAATGTAACGGTAGCACCTTCTATCTTAACATCAACATCCATATTATCACTACTATTCCACTTATAAAAAGCATAAGTACTACCTACCATAATAACTAATAATAATATAATTCCTATAATAAAACTTTTCTTTTCCATAACATAAACCATCCATTTTTCATTTTTTAATTTTCCGCTTGCAGGCGGATACCAACTATTCCGCCTCTTCACTACCACTCATGACTGAAAGAACTTTCTGCCGCTTTTACTTAGTATTCATGAAGACAAGCTTTCGCTTGCCTGGCCCCCAGCGGTTCGATGCCCGCTCGGAGGCCTAATACCAACAAGTTTTTCCTACCACTCTTGTCATATCAGTCATCTGTTACACAGATAACTGATATGGTGAACTACTCGTACCTGATCCTGGCCCAATACCTAGTTTAGATGTCAGAGAAAGGACTGGCGCCACCCCATGCGCAAGAGAGGCATTGAGGTAGTAGTGGACGCGGCCCGTCGACTCCACATACCACGCAAAGTTAGCAGCGCCGGAGTCCGGGGTCAATAACCATCCATAATTAGCACCATTATTAGTAACTATATTCTTCATCCAGTTATTCGCTGTACATGTTGCTTCATAGTAAGAACCTAATTGCTCTTGGCACAAACTTAAGTCTGCTGCATAGCCATAATCACTTGGATAGGCAACAGCTATCTTTCCTGTCCATGTTGTAGCATTACCAGAATATACTGTTGTTCCTCTCTCGTAACTATATATTTGATTTGAATAAATTAAAGCACTATCATGCCCTCCTAAATTATAAGTTATCTCAGCAATCATGTTTCTTGTTGTATCGTTTTTAAATCCTGTACTTGTAAAATCATAAGTATATTTACCTGTATATTTTAAACTATTATAATAATAATTATTTAATATTTTTTGTAGTGATGATTTACTGTAATCATTTTGTCCAGCATAAAGGGGGATTTCTGGAGCCAATTTTATTATTGTTTCTTCATCACTTATATTGTACTTTAAGAGTTCAACTCTGCTATTATTACCATCGTTATCCCTTGCTATCGATTGAAGGTAAGTATCTTCATCATCATTATCATAAGTTATACTACCTATATTTTCATTTCTTATTAGTTTTACTTTGCCATCAAATACTCCTATTATTCTCCATAGTTCACATGTACTTGATGATTGATTACTATAATCAGAACAATTAAAGTATATATAGTTATTAGGATTTGCTCCATAGTATCTAATATTACCTGCATCTATACCCGTAGACATACTACCTTTTCTATCATTCATTAATCCTACTGATGAGGCTAGATTATATGTTACACTATTTACTGTAGTTGTTGTCTTTGTAGCGGTGTTATATAGATTAATTATAAATGTAGCAGCACTTTCTTTAGGAGCTTCTTCCTGTGTAACTATAGCCTCTAAATTAGATTTAAAATTAGTACTATTACTTCCTGCATCATTATTAGCCATATCACCATCTATGTAGAATATTACTAAATAAGCTTTAGTTTGTGTTTTAGAAAGATTTTCTTCTTTTAATTTAATAGTACCAGTACTAGTAATACTACCTGTATTAACAATATTAAAAGACTTACCATTTAAAGTAGTAGTACTTACTGTACTATAAGTACTAGGATCATAAGATGCTATCACATATTTTAATGCACCAGTACTATTACCACTACTAGTAAAAGCATTAGATAAATTAGTTACATTAAGGTTAAGAGTCATATAACCACTAATAGAACAAGTACTCTTTATTTTAGCAGTTACATTAGTAACTATCATACCATTCTTAATAGTAATTTGATTATTATTAAGAATTAAACTTTCATCTTGTAATAATAAATTACCTCCTGTAATATTACTACCTTTAACAGATTCAACTTCTAAACAATTACTTTTACCAGATATTACGATACTTTTACTATTCCAAGCAAGATTAGCATATGTAAAACCCGCTATTAACAAAACAAATAATATTACTCCTAATATTATTCCATAAGTTTTAATTTTCTTATCTACTTTATCCATTATATTCACCTCGTATACTCTATATAAAGTATACCATTTGTTGGTATAATAGTCAAATAAAATAGCATAATTTTTTCTAAATTATGCTATTTAATATCATTAATATTAACTTTATATATCTCTTCATTATTTACTAAAAATGATACACTTTCTAGATCATTATATATATTATCCATTGATAAGCTTATTGTATATATAACCTCTTCTAATATATGTTTTTTATCTATTTCATTAAGTAATAATTCATTAAAATTAAGTGATAAACTATTATCTACTAACTCATAATCATTTAAAGTAGTATTAGCATTTAAATAGCTCATTAAATTAGTCTGATATATTGGACTACTACCAAGTTCTTTAATAATAACTTTAACAATATCACTATCTTTACTATTAACATATTTAGTAACAGGAACATAATACTTATTATCATTATAAGTACTAATATAATAAGTAGTATAAGACATAATATCATTTAAACTAGATAAATCATATATCTTATTAATACCATAACTTCTATCTAATACTGTTGGGATATTATTCTTACTATTAGGAAGTTTATCTAGTACTTCTCCTTCTACTTTAATAATAACTTTATCAATACCATCAATACTAGTTAAAGTATAAATAATAGCCTCTAACATCTTCTCTTCATCTTTTTCATTTACTTCAAGTAATTCTTTAGAAAAATCAATAACTAATATTTTATTATTTAATTCTATATTCAAAATACTAACATCTGGAGGTAATATACTTCTAAAACCATTAGGAATAATATTATTCTTACTACCACCAATAATAAGGCCATTAACTAAATCTTTAGCTAAATCAACCCCATCACATTTACATGTAGCAATAGAAGTTCTAGCAACATAATTATTACTATCTACTAAATAAATAGTACTCTCTACATTATTATAAGTATACTCTATTTTATCATTCTTTAAATCAATATCTTTCTTATTATCTGGTATCAAATAAATAACTAACAACAATATAATAGCGGTACTAGATACCATTATTTTTTTAATAGACATCTTCTTAAGCATACAATCACCCTAGTAAAATATATGAAATATATATAAAATAATACCAGTTACCATAAGAAAAAAGAACTCAATTAAGAGTTCTATATTTCTACTAATAAAAGCCTTGAAGCATTCCTAATATCAGTATTAATAATAATATCATTATTATTATATATCATACCAGTATCAATATTAATTAAAGCATAATCTTTATCAATACTAAAGTTATCATTAGACATATCACTAATTAACTTAACAATAAGTCTATTAACTTTCCATACCATTTCATTAACTGGAATATAAATATCATAATTTTCACCTAAAGTAGGAACATATAATTTAATAAGTACCTTATTCATCATTATCACCCTGTTCCCTATATTCTTCTAACTCAATAGTCTTAATAAGATCAGCTCTACCATCAGTAATAATATAGCCAAAATTATTTTTATAAGTATTACTCATCTCTTTTGTAAGTTTACTTAATTTAAATAGATTTTGATCATATAAACCTGTACCAATCCAAATACCATCAGTATCATTCTGCATATTACGATACCAAGTATCATATTCACTCTTCTTAATCTTCTTATAATCATCTGCGATTATAATACTAATATTTTCTAGATACTTAATACTCTTAACGAAATCTTCTAACTTCTTATCATCAACTTTAATCTTAAACTTATTAAAGTCTTGAAAATAAATAACACTTTTAATATTCTTATCTTTTATTTTATCAATATAATCAATAAGTAAATCAATAATATTATTAGGATTTTCATTAAAATAATATCTAATCATACCTCTTAAATCTATTAAGTCACTATTCATATCAACTAATATTAACTGAATATTTTTAATACTAGCAATTTCATATAATAAAGATCTTGAAAAATTAATTGTATTACTTACTGAACTACCAAGAATAAAAGTTGTAAGATAAGTAGTAAAATCATAAGTAACAACTTCTAAACTATTTTTAGATATACCAATAGGAACACTATTAATACCATTAAGATATTTACTTACTGTATTAGGAGTAATAATATCTGGAAGTGTTGGAACTCTTCTAGCAACAAAATTATTAATTTCTTTAAGCCTATTACCAATATTAACTAAATACTCATTCTCTTTAGTTGTATCAATAATATCAGCAGTTTGGAATTCATATACCTTATCTGTTTTAAATAAACCTCTACCAATAGTATCCTTTGGAAGATTATTAATTTTAGTAAATATTGAATTATAAGCCATTTCATCATTTAATCTTAAAGCAAGTATTGTATTAAAGTTTTGTTTAATCTTTCTTCTAATAGAGTTATCACCACTAGCAGTAATAATAAAGAATATACCATATCTTAAAGCATCTCTAGTAAGGGAAGCAAATTCCTCATCAACACTAACATTTCCTTCATAGAAAGCATCATAGTTATTAATAATAACTCCAATCAAAGGAAGTTCTTCTTTACTTTCTCTAATATATGTATTATAGTTACCACTATAAGAAATAAATAATTTTTTTCTCTCTTTAATAATATCCTTAATCATCTTCATTAAATTATTAAGTTTCTCTTCCTCATTAGCAAATACCATATCACCAATATGAGGAAAATTACTAAATTTTCTTAATGCTTCTGAACCATAATCAATTATATAATAATTAATTTCTTTCGTACTATGTCTAGTAGTAGTACTATAAATAATACTATCAAGACACATTTCTCTATCATTACCATCACTACCAAATATAATAGTATTACCATTATTATTTAAATTAACCTTTAAAACAAATTGTCTCTGATTACTAGGATCATCATACTCACCAATAATAGCTTCGATTATATTCTTATAAAAACTAATATTATATTTATTAACAATATTATCAATATAAATATCACTAGGAATATTATCTAACCATAAACTATTGGAACTAACTCCTAATCTATTAGCGGTCTCAATAATATTACCAAGAATATTAGCAAGTTCTTCACCATGAGCCTCTTCAGTTTTACTAGCAGCTTCAATACTTCTTCTAATATAACCAATATCATCAATAACATTAACACTATGATCAATATTCTTTTTAACTTTATCAGAAGGATAATATTTAGCTCCAGCCCATGCTGATTGACCTAACATAAATAATTCATTATAACCAACTTGAAGATAAAATCTACCAACATTCTTAATTTCAGCAGCCTCTGGTCTTTTAAGCATTTCCATACTATCATTCTTCTCTTGTACTTTTAGACATACTCTAAACTTACTATTACTCCAAATTTGATCATTAACTACTCCTGATGGTTTTTGGGTAGCAAGAATTAAATGGACACCAAGACTTCTACCAATTCTAGCAATACTAATCAAATCATCCATAAACTCTGGTTCACTACTCTTAAGTTCTGCAAATTCATCACAAATAATAATTAAATGTGGAACAGCCTCTGTAAGTCTACCTTCCAAATAATACTTTTGATACTTATAAATATCAATTGTTGATTCTCCAAGTAAGTCTCTAGCTTTATTAAAAATAACTTGTCTTCTACGAAGTTCACTATCAATACTAACTAAAGTTCTCGATATTTCAGCTTTATCAAGATTAGTGATAACACCCGCTAAATGTGGAAGTTTAATACCAGCATTTTTATTTTCAAAAGCACCTGCAAGACCACCACCTTTATAGTCAATCAAAATAAAACTAACAATATCTGGACTATAATTAATTGCCATAGATAAAACATAAGTAATAATAAATTCACTCTTACCAGAACCTGTCATACCTGCTATTAAACCATGTGGACCATGATATTTTTCATGTAAATCAAGATAAATAGTATCTCCATTTTCATCTATACCAACTTCAGCCTTTAAACTCTTTGTCGGATCATTATTTTTCCATCTATTAATAATATTAAGACCTTCTACTTTTCCAACGGCTTCCATTTCTAAGAAAGTAATTGTATTAGGTAATTCTTTACCTCCTTTTTCAAATTCAATTGGAATATTAAATAGTTTCTTTGAAACATCTGCCATATTAATATCATAATCAATTTCATCCATAAAATTAATCGTTCTTTGATTCTCATAAGCATTCTCAAGTATCGAAGAAGATTTATCACCAATAGTAATAAAATTATTACATTTACTAGGAAGTCTTGACATTAAGTTTTCTAATATTACCAAACTAAAACCATAATTATTATTTATTTCCGTAATATCCTTCATAATATCAAGTCTTCTAATATTTACATAATTATCAGTAATAATCAAATAATAAGGTTTACAATCCGTATACTCTCTAACAACTTCATTCATATCACCATCATATCTACGATAAAATAGTTCTTGCTCTAAGTAACTAGATATTTCTTTAGCATCATCAGAATTTGTACTAAAGAATCTAATCTGCCTACTATTATCAAAATTATGTGGTAAGTACTTAACAAATTCCCAACCATCTTTATTCTTATTATCCGTAAATATAACAATTTTTAAATCCTCATAACTATGAAAAGTAATAAGTTGTAATATAATATTTTCAAGTAGTTTATGAACTTTATAATTATTACCCATAACTGCGGTAATTGTATGATCAAGAAATGAATAACCAACTGGAACATCTTTTAATAGTTCAAATTCCTTAACTAAATTAATAGCCTCATCTTTCAAAACATTATCATCTACCGAAAAGTTTTCTTCTGGACAACTAATTGTGACATCAAGAGGGTAATCTCCTATTCCTATTCTAGCAGTTAAAAAGTCTTTTTGTTCAATTCTTTTACTCCATAATGCAACTCTACCTTTTAAAATAATATCTAAACATTCCTTATTAGGAAGTAAATTTTCTATCAAAATATCCTTCTGTAATTTAGATTCTTCTTCTATATCTTTTTTCTTACCTTTTAAATATAACTTATATTTCTTAATACTATTTCTTCTTCTTCTATTTTTTTGTCTTTTATTCCATTGCCTAGTTAAATAAGGCCACAATAAAGTAGAAAGAAGCATACTAATTGATATAGTAAGTTGCATCCATTGCTTACCATATGTAGTTTCCCCACTATTAACCTTCATAACGACATTAATCAAACTAACCGCTGATGTCATACCCATAGTCACCATTGGACCAAGTGAATAAATAAGTGGTATTTCATCATTATCATTAATTTGAGGAGGTGCATCTATCTTAATAGTCTTATTAGTAATTATTCTTCTAATTCTAGGAGATTTAGCAAAATAACTATTAGGACTATATAAGTCATTCTCTTTAATTTCCATAGACATAAGTTGACTAGTTCTAGGTATTTCTAAATCATCTAAATAAGCCGTAAGTTTATTAACAAATACATGATCAAGAGGATTATTAATAAGTAATATATTTTCTGCTAGGATAATTTTTAATCCAAATACTTCAATAACATCCCCAGTATTTAATTTAGTAATATCCATATTCTTATATACAATATTATTATTAATATATATTGGAATATCACTCTTCTTTTCTAATACTAAAACATTATTCTTATACTTAATATTAAAAACAACGCCGTTAATATAATTATTAGTATAATTAACATTACATTTTTTATCATTACCCACTACTAAATTAGTATTATTGTAGTACTTATACTTCTTAAAAGTATTATCAATAAGTGCTTCTACTAATATTAAATACTTGATATTATCTCTCTCTAATATATAAAACTTATTTACATCAAGTTTAGTATTGTATACAAATTCATTATTATTATATACCTTAACTGCCCTTGTTGAATTTAAATACCAAGTACCATTATTAGCTTCTATATTTATTAGTTTAAATTCTGCTGAATTATCATCATCAAAAGTATAACTACCAAATACTTCACTAGGTAAAAAGAATTCATATAATTTTTCATTTGCAAATAATTTTATCTTCACTAGCCCACTCCTCTATCATATTAATGATATCATATTTTTAATTATTTATCAATTGTTTTATCTAATAAAAATAATATTTTATCATACATAAATTCTTATTGTATGATAAAAGAAAAGATAAACTTATTTCTTTTTCTTAAGTTCATCTCTTATTTCTTCTAATAAAATAACTTCATCACTTTTTTTAACAACTTTTTCTTCTTTCTTAACTTCTTTTTTATTAATACTAGTTAATTTATTAATAAACTTAACTAAAATAAAGATACAAAAAGAAATAATAAAGAAATTAATAATATTGTTAATTAAACTACCATATTTAATTACTGCACTACCTACATTTATAGATAGATTACTAAAATCATGACCTCCAATAATTATACCAACAATTGGCATCAAAAGATCATCTACTACTGAAGTAACAATCTTACTAAAGGCTGAACCCATAACAACACCTACAGCTAGATCAACAACATTACCTCTCTCTATAAAAGTTCTAAATTCACTAATAATCTTCTTCATAACAAAACACCTCTAACTTTCTATTTTACTAATAAACTCTTCCTCTTTCCATATTGGAACATTTAAAGAAACAGCCTTATCATATTTACTACCAGGATTATCTCCTACTATAACAGCAGAAGTATTCTTACTAACTGAACTAGATACCTTACCTCCAAGATTCTCAATAATCTCACTAGCTTTATCTCTTGTAATATTAACTAAAGTACCTGTAAGAACAAAAGTCTTACCCATAAACTCATCTTTCTCTTCATAATTAGAATTATTAATATAATTCATATTAACTCCAATATCTTTAAGTTTATTAATTATTCTAATATTATCTTCATTACTAAAATATTCCCTAATACTTTTGGCAATAATGGGTCCAACATCATTAATATCTGTAAGTTCTTCTATACTAGCATTCATTAAATTATCTATATTTTTATAATATCTAGCTAATATTTTAGCTGTCTTAGCGCCAACATTTCTAATACCAAGACCAAATAATAATTTTTCTAAAGAATTGCTTTTACTTTTAGTTGTTGCTGTCTTTAAATTATCAATTTTCTTTTTACCATAACCCTCTAGATTAATAAGTTCTTCTTCATATCTATCAATATCATAAATATCTGTAATATCTGTAATAAATCCCTCATTATATAAATCTTCTAGTATAGCTTCTCCCATACCATCAATATTCATAGCGGGTCTACTAGCAAAATGAATTATATTCTCTATTTTTCTAGCAGGACACATATCATTAGGACAATAATAATCAGCTTCTTTATCATTTCTAACAATTCTTGTATGACATATTGGACATTCCTCTAGCATCTTAAATTTTTCTTCACTACCAGTTCTTCTCTCTGATAAAACTCTAACTACCTCCGGAATAACATCTCCTGCTTTTCTAATTGATATAACATCTCCTACTCTTATATCTTTAGCAATACAATAATCTTCATTATGTAAAGTAGCCTTAGATATAAGTGATCCAGCCACATGAACTGGTGAAAAAATAGCATTAGGAGTAATTCTTCCTGTTCTACCTACTGTAAACTTAATTTCTTTTAAAGTAGTAAGTACTTCTTCAGCAGGAAACTTATAAGCAATGCCCCATCTAGGAACTCTTGCTGTATAACCAAGTTTATCTTCATCTTCCAAACTATTAACTTTTAATACCACACCATCTATTTCATAAGGAAGTTCTTTTCTAATTTCAGCAAGTTTCTTAATATCTTTAATAATTTCTTCAGCATTATGGGCTACAGTATTAAGTTTATAATTAGTTACAAAACCAAGTTCTCTTAAGTACTTTAAAGACTCCTCTTGTGTTTTAATACCATAATCTTTAGGATTAGGAATAAAATATGCCATAAAATCAAGTCCTCTACTAGCAGTAATCCTACTATCAAGTTGTCTAACAGAACCAGCAGCAGCATTTCTAGGATTAGCAAATAAAGCCTCTCCATTCTTCTCTTTTTCTTTATTTGCTCTTTCAAAAGAAGCTTTACTCATATAGATTTCTCCTCTTACTTCAATATCTATATCTTTATTTAAACGAAGTGGAATAGACTTAATCGTTCTTCCGTTAGCGGTAATATTTTCTCCTACTACACCATCTCCTCGGGTAGCCACTCTAGTTAAAAGTCCCTTTTCGTATATCAAAGAACCAGATAAACCATCCATTTTAGGCTCTACTGTATATATAGGATTCTTAATAGTTTTCTTAATTCTTTCATCAAAAGCTATTATCTCATCTTCATTAAAAATATCATCAAAAGAAAGCATCGGACTTTTATGTGTAACCTTCTCAAATTTATCAAGTGGAGTACCTCCTACCCTCGAAGTAGGAGAATCATCTCTCTTTAAATTAGGATAAGCCTCCTCTAACCTAAGTAATTCACTATAATAATCATCATATTCCTGATCAGTAATACTTGGATTATCATTAGTATAATATTCTATACTAGCCCTATTAATAATCTTAATTAATTCATCTATTCTTTTTATAACCTTATCTTCCATTATATCACCATCTAAAGTATACCATAATTAAAAAAAGAAGGTCAAGATATTAATCTAAAAAAGATTAATTTGACCATCTATTTCTTTTGTTTTTACTTTGGATTTACTCTCTTTAGCAAGAAAACTATTATAAAGATATTCTAAAGCTAATTTTCTTTCTAGTTTATCTTCTTCTGTAGTAATACCTACCGATTCTTTTCTTTGCTTTTGTTCATATTCATAAATAAACATTGCTAAATCATGAAAATTCTTATAATTTATTTTAAGTTCACCTGTTACATTATCTATTTTTGATATTTCTTTCATATAAAACTCTCCAAGAACACTATTTAGTAATCTTAAATCATTAATATTTAAAGCATATCTCATTTTAGATACATTAATTCCGTTAATATAACTATTTCTATAATAAGAAAGTAACCTTTCAATAAAATATTTATCTTTTTGTTTACTAAGTAGTATGAACTTTAAACCATATACATCAAAATATCTGTTAGCATCTTTATAAGCAAGACCTTTTCTAATCTTCTCAAGTCCATCTTTCTTTTTGCTTTTAATAGTAAGTTCTTTTTTTATATCATCAAGTTCAATTAATCCTTTATTATATAATGCATCTTTAAAAAAATATTCATTCTCAAAAGACATCGTAAGATTATCTATTTCTTCTAAACTATAACCACCATTCTTATATTTAGACATTTTAATAAACTCATCTAACATAGATATATCAATTAATATATCTTTATTTTGTCTTTTTACTGTTAAATAATATGCCATATTTCCCCCTTAACACACCTATATAATAGCAAATTTCAATCTATTTGTCAAATTAAGAAAAAAGAATAGACTTTTTGGTCTATTCTAATTATCTATTTGCTTTAGCAAGTTTTTTTCTTGATACTAGAACTGCTCCTACTGAAGCAAGTCCTAATGTAGTAAGAATTAAGGCTAAGTTCATATCTGAAGTCTTAGGATTCTTTTCTCCTTGAGGTATTGTTTCCTTTACGAAGCTCATATAAATAGTAGTGTTTTCATTAAGTCCCTTAGAAAAATCAAACTTATTTTTTAATTCTTTATCAGAATAATATCCTGCTAGTTTGTATCCTTCTCCAATATCTCCTAGTAATGATGTAAGTTCTTTTTCAGTATCTTCATCAAATACATCACCTTTTTCTACTACTACTGTATACATATTTTCAGTAACAGTTTTTCCATCTTCAGTGATAGATGCTGCAATAGTAACTACTATATTATTTGTTCCAAGATATTCATCATCAACATCATTATTGAATAATCCACCTTCAATACTAATTACATTGTTTGCTTGAGCAGTTTTTAAGGCTTTTGAAATAGCAAGAATTTCTTTACCTTCAGCAGCATTAAATTCACCATATGTTATTTTAAGTCCTTCAACTGCAGAAGTAGTATCGCTACCATATTCTAGGATGACATTTCCATTTTCACTAGTAAATATTCCATCTTCTATATTTAGATTAATATGTCCGTAATATATACTATTTGTTTCTATCTGAATAGCAGAACCTGAAGGGTTTAAACCATCACTATATAATTCTGGATTTCCTACATATTTACCATTAGCAGTAAAATTTCCACCTTTAATATTAATTGTACCCGACTTAATACCAATGGCAGTTGCAGTTCCTGTTACGGTTACACCATCTTCTATATTCCAAACACCAGCACCTGCTGCATAAATACCTATACCTTCTTCTCCTGTAGAAGTTATTTTTGCACCTTTCTTAATGTTTACCACTGGAAAATTTTGAGTTGTTGTATCATCTTTATTAATAATGTTTCCACTTATTGTAATACCATTATCTTTAGTTGACTCTATTGTTCCAGAAAAATTAACAACTGAATTATATCCTTTTTTTATATTTTTTCCAGCATCGTGAAAAACAGCTATTCCTGTAGTTCCAATTAATTTAACATCTTTTTCAACATTTAATACTGAAAAATTAGGAGTTGCTTTATCAGAATCACTCCATACACTTACAGCATTGTGTGTAGGATGCTTAATTGTTCCTTTACCAGTAATAGTTAATTTACCACCATATACGATAAATGATCTGTTTGTAGCTTCACTAGAATCTACAGTAAAATTGTGTCCATTTAGGTCTAAAGTAAGTTCTTTACCATCTTTAACCTTAAGTGAATTTCCATCTCCTTTATGATTTTCAATATCTGCAGTTAACTTAATTGTGTCTCCTGTTGCAGCTTCAGAAAACGCTTTAATAAGTTCTTCATCTGTTGCAACTTCTTTAGTAGTAGCTAATACACTTGGAACAAATAATGCAAAAGCTGCTACTAGAAATAATAATTTCTTCTTCATTTTCTCTTCTTCCTTTCTTAAGATAGTTTTTCTATCTTTAAGTTAATTATATCATAATTTATATTTTTGACAAGATATTTTGTCAAAAATTATTTTTTTTACATTTATAATTGACATGAAATATTTATATAAAATAACTGCTTATATATGATATGTATGGCTGATATATTAACTAAAGACTATCATAGGCTTTAGTTAACCCTCTAAGACCAAGGCTTAGAGGGATATAAATAGAAAAAAGACCCTATTTAGAGTCTTTAATACTAATAGTTTTCTTAGTTTCTATTTCTTTCTTTTTAGGAGCACTAACTACTAAGATACCATTCTTAAAACTAGCATCAATATTTTCTTCATCAATGTCTCCTAGATAAAAGCTTCTAGATACTTTACTATAACTTTTTCTTTCACGATGAAGATATTTTTTATTTTCTTCTTCATTTTCTTCTTTTTCAAAGGAAACTGACAAAGTACCCTTATCAATAGAAATATCTATATCCTCTTTAGTATATCCTGGAGCATCCATCTCTAGAACAATATTACCATCTTTTTCATAGATATCACTCTTAATACTTTCATCTCCTTTGAAAAAACTATCATCAAAAAATAATCTACTTGGCAACATACAAATCATCTCCTTTAAAATTATATTATTTATTTGCCATTATATCACACATAAGATTAGATAACTCAGTAGGATTATCAATAGGAAGTCCTTCAATTAATCTTGCCTCATAATAAATAACCTTTGTGTATTTAGTAAACTCATCTTTATTATTTTTATATAAGTCTTTTAATTTATCTACAATCTTATGACTAGCATTAATTTCTAATACCTCATTTGCTTTAATCTTTTCATCAGTAGGCATTGCATTAATTACTTTCTCCATTGATGTAGATACTTCTCCGGTAGTAGTTAAACATACAGGATGACTTTTTAATTTATTAGTAAGTTTTACTTCTTCTACATTACCTTCTAGTACTTTTTTCATTTCTTCTAGCATATCTTTATTATCGGTATTTTCTTTATTTATCTTTTCTTTTTCTTCTTCAGTAGATAAATCAGTACTTTCATTAGTAACATTAACAAAAGTCTTACCTTTATACTCATGAATTGCCATTATTGCAAACTCATCAACATAATCAGTTAAATATAATATTTCATGCTTATCTTTAATTCCTTCTACTTGAGGTAGCATATCTATCTTATCAACTGTTTCTCCAGCACAATAATAAATATTCTTATCTTCTTCTTTTAATTTATTTACATATTCATCTAAAGTAATTAACTTCTTCTCACTAGATGAATAGAACATAATTAAATCTTCTAGTTTATCTTTATGTATACCATAATCGTTATATATACCAAACTTTAATTGCATACCAAAGGCTTTATAAAATTCTAGATATTTATCTCTATTATTTTTAAGTAAATCTAGTAATTCATTTTTTACTTTACTCTCAATACTCTTAGCTATTAGTTTAATATTTTTATCATCTTGTAATGTTTCCCTAGATATATTTAGTGGTATATCTTCTGTATCAATTACTCCTCTTACAAAACTAAAGTAATCAGGAAGTAACTCACTACATTTATCCATTATTAGTACTCCGTTAGTATATAATTGTAATCCTTTTTCATATTCTTTACTATAATAGTTATATGGTGCATGACTTGGTATATAAAGTAAGGCATTATAATTAACATTACCTTCTATATTAAAATGTAATACATCTAGTGGTTTCTCATAATCAAAGAACTTATCACTATAGAAATTATTGTATTCTTCTTCAGTTATATCCTTCTTATTTCTTTTCCATAGTGGAATCATACTATTTATTGTAATTACTTCTTTATATGTTTCATATTCGTCACTATCTTCTTTCTTTCTATTGTTTTCTACTTCCATCTTAATTGGATAACTAATATAATCAGAATATTTCTTTATAATACCTCTTAATTTATATTCGGATAATAATTCACTATAATTATAATCTTCAGTATCTTCTTTTAAATGTAATGTAATAATAGTACCATTATCTTTTTTATCAGATAGTGATAATGTGTAGCCTTCTACTCCTGTGCTTTCCCAGATAGTGGCTTTATCATCTTTATATGACTTTGATTCTACAGTTACTTTGTCACTTACCATGAATGCTGAGTAGAAACCTACTCCAAACTGACCAATTATATTAACATCATTCTGCTCTTTATTTTCTTCTTTAAACTT
>ULMG01011396.1_pt1 | contig 16023 bp, 19 predicted proteins | sample 1951601 | NCBI WGS metagenome assembly ULMG01 (sample SAMEA4835545, study PRJEB28245) | human gut metagenome | biome: gut microbiome; material: fecal sample | place: Denmark | collected 2008
TTACCAAGTCTAGAATACTTAACATATCCTGACATTTTAGCAAATAAAGTATCATCAGTACCTCTACCTACATTATCACCAGGATGAATTTTTGTACCTCTTTGACGATAAATGATAGAACCTGCAGTTACATATTCACCATCAGAAGCTTTTGCTCCAAGTCTTCTACCAGCAGAATCTCTTCCATTACTAGTAGATGATTGACCTTTTTTATGGGCAAATAATTGTATATTAAATGTTATTAATCTATTCATTATTTTCCTCCTTAATTTGTATGTTCTTTGGATATACTTTTTCTAATTCATATAAATTAGATACCATTACAGTAATAATCTTATTAGTTACCTCATCATCTTTAAGTATCGTAATATCTAATCCTTTATCATCATTATAAATAATTGATTGATTATCTATAGCTAAACAAGAATTAATTGAAGTAATTACCATACTACTTACTGAAGCACATACAATATCCTTACCATAATCATCATAATTAGCATGTCCTGTAATAATAATTCTTTTATAATAATTATTATTCTTAGTAAGTTTTACTTTTATCATAAAACCACCTTATTTAATTTTCTTAATCTCTACTTTAGTATATGGTTGTCTATGACCTTTTTTAATTCTAGTAGATCTCTTATTAGGTTTATATCTAAAAACAGTTATTTTCTTTTGTTTACCTTGTTTTACAATAACACCTTCTACTTTAGAAGCAACATAAGGATTACCTACTACACCATTTGCCATAAGAACTTTATCAAAAACAACTTTATCTCCTTCAGCACCATCTAGTTTTTCAACATAGATAACTGAACCTTCAGATACATAATATTGTTTTCCACCAGTTTCTATAATTGCTTTCATCTCATTACCTCCTTTATATATTTTTAAGACACACTCTTAAGGTGTCATTACTGAACTTATACCTTTTCGATGTGGTTGAGAATAATCAACTTGGCGTCTTCAAAACAATTTAATTCTATCATAAATATATATTAAAGTCAAATAAATTAAGGCTTTTTTTCAAAAAAACTTTTTATATACTCCTTTTCTTCAATTAAATTATTATTAATATTAAATATATGATGTTTATTTTTATACATTTTATTTTTATTATTTATTATTTTATTATTTTTATAATTAAAATTATATAAATATCTTTCTAATATAAATCTATTATAAATATATTCTATATTATAATAAAATCTATATATATTTTTAAGAAGTATCCCAATAATAATTAATATACTATAATTATTTTCATAACTATTACTAATAACAAATACTATAATAGTAATAAAAGATATTACTATAGTAATATAATTAGCAAGATTAAAACCAATATACTTAGATAACAATAAATTAAATATTTTAGAACCATCTAAAGGATATATTGGAAGTAAATTAAATATAACCATACTATTATGATATAAAAAAAATAAATTATATATATATTCTCTAATAATATCATTACTATATAAAAAAAAGATTATACCAAAATAAATATACTGCATAATTATACCAGATATAGCCACTAATAAATCATTTTCTATTTTAGTATTAATCTTAGTATTAAGTTTAGTAAATCCCCCATAAGGATATATTATTACTTTATCTATCTTATAAGATAATAAAAGAGCCATAATAATATGTCCAAACTCATGAATAATAATAAGAGAAGTAAAAATAATTAAATTAACAAAATGACCAGTAATAACAAGTCCAAAAGCAACAATAATAAAAGTATAATGAAACTCTACTTTATTTAATATATTTTTCATAATTCAAATATTTATCACCTTTACTAAATACTAAATATAAATATTTATTAACTTCACCAACTAAACTACCCTTTTCTACATAATCATATAATTTTAAAGAACTACTCTCTATATTACCATACCAATTATATATACCATCTAAATCCTCTATTATTATTGTTTTACCATATCCATCTTTTTCACCAATAAAAACTACCATACCCTCACTTAAAGAAGGTACTAAATAATTATCATCTACCTCAAGTTTAACACCATCTAAATATAAAGAACTATTATTATATTTTAAACTCTCATTAAATACCTTTTCTGTATTAATTTCTTTTTTAATTGGTAATATTCCCCCTAAATATTTATTATATATCTTCTTTATTTTAGTAAAAGAAATATCTTCACTATATAAATATTTAACAATTTTATCTTTTACCATATCATTTTCTTTACAAACAATAGCTAAAGAAAAAAATACAATTAAAAGAATAAATAACTTTATAAAAAAGTTTTTTACATGACTACTATCACTACATTTCTTATCATTACTTTTTTTATTCTTATTAATAATACTCATATACTTCTTCTTATCTATTTCATTCATCATTATCACCAATAAAGTATATGCTAGCCAAAAGAAAAAAGAAGTATTATTTCTTCTTTCTAATTTTCTTTTTTGATAATTCTAATACAGTAAGACTAGTAACAGGAATACACTCCGTTCTATCATAATATTTAACTTGTTCTTCATTATTTAAATCATCATAAAGATAAAATAGTGTCCATTTAATTCTTGTATCATGATAAGTAGGAGGAAGTTCCATAAAAAATGTACCTTCATTATTTCTATGTAACATTCTAGGTTCACAAGACATTTCTTTAATTTCAATTCTAGATAGATTTTCAACAATATTAGTTTTACCACTATCTTCATCTATTACTTTTTTAACAAGAGGTAATACTCTTACATCATATGTTTCTTCTCCATCCATATACATCACCCTTTCTTTATTTTAAATATCTTACTATTATTTCAGAATCAAAATTATTATCAAAAAATATATTTCTTAAATCCCTTTTATTATATACTAAAGTTAAAGATTTATTTTCTATATACACTTTAATTATATTATCAAACTCTGAAATTATTCTATCTATATATTCATTTTTCTTTCTTTCAATATCACTCTTAGTAAGAGAAATATTAGTATTCTTATCAATAACAATTTGACCTTCATTTATAAGCAAATCTTCCTCATATAATTTCTCCGCTATATACTTCTTAGTATAATTATATTTCATTAAAAAATCATCATTAGTAAGTACTTTACCAGTAGCTAAATCAATATTAGTAGTAATAACATACTTCATAATATTATTATCTAAATCAAAATCAAGTTCATAATATATAGACAATATAGCATTGTTAATTTGCATTTTTATAGTACTACTAACAGTATTATCATTAGTATAATTATTAGTATTTGATATTTCATTATAATAACTAGTAATATAACTAATTAATTCATCTTCTTCATAAATAAAATCTTTAATACTATCCTCTTTTAAATTCTTTAAATTAACCCTAGAAACATTAATACTATTATATACATTTCCATAATTATTAAATACTACTGGAACAGTATCAACATAATCTTTTATATCGTAATTAATTCTCTTGCTAGAATTATCTTTACCAATACCTTGATAATCAAATAATTTATATAAACCAAAACCAACTAATAAAAGAAATATTGCACTTATAATTACTAGCATTTTAGCAGTCTTCTCACTCATTACTTTCTCTTTCATTCATATTACCTTCTTCCTAATACAATTATAATATAATTACTAGTAAAAGTAAATAAAAAAAGCTATCTTTCCAGATAGACATAATCGTTTTCTATATCAAAACTTTTTGTATTGTTTTGTACTACTACCAAAGTAATAACCACTAGTAGTAGATAAAATATAATTACTCCTTTATTGTTTTTTACAAAATCCATATCTATCACTTCTCCTTACATTTTTATTCTATCACATACTTATGTTCGTGTCAATATTAAAATGTTGTTTTAACGAATAAATGTTTGACATTTTACATTTTATGTGTTAATATTATAAATGAAAGGAGAGCGTTATGGCTAAAGAAGGAAAATTAACTAAAAGACAAAAAGAAATACTTGAATACATAAAAAAATATTCAGCTCAAAAGAAATATCCTCCATCAATTAGAGAGATAGCTACTAATTTTAATTTGAGTTCGCCTGCTACTGCTCATGTACATGTAAAAAAATTAATTGAAAAAGGATATCTAAAGAGAGGAAAAACTAGTAATCACTTACTAGAATTACAAGTACCTAATGAATATGAATACAAAAATGATGATGTTGTTACTGTACCACTACTAGGAAAAGTAACAGCGGGCAATCCAATTGAAGCAATTGAAGTACCTAATGAGGTTATCAGTTTACCATCATATCTTCTACCAAAAAGAAAAGAAGTATTTACTATCAAAGTATCAGGAGATTCTATGATTAATGCTGGTATCTATGATAATGATATTGTTATTGTAGAAAGATGTAAAACAGCTAAAAATGGTGATATTATTGTAGCTATGGATGAAGAAAACCAAGTAACAATTAAAAGATATTTTAAAGAAAGTGATTATATAAGATTACAGCCAGAAAATGATTATATGATCCCTATTATAGTTAAAGATATAACTATTTTAGGTAAAGCTATTGGCTTATATAGAAAGTTTTAAAAAAAAGAAGCTACTTAAGTAATAACTTAAGTGCTTCTTTTATTTGCATCTCTAAATCTAAAGAACTATCAATCTTATTTAAGACTTTTTTAATATCAGCTTGTTTATAGCCAAGACCTATTAAAGCTGCCATAAGCTCACTAGTATGATCTTCTCTTTTAAATAAACCAGTATTAATAACATTTAATTTACCTTTAAGATCAAGTACTAATTGTCTAGCTACCTTATCCCCTATTTTAGGGAATTTTTTTAGATAATTAATATTCTCTGTTTCTATTGCTTCTTCAATCATACTAATAGACCCAGTTGCAAGCATTGGAAGAGCCATTTTAGGGCCAAGACCTTTAACTGAAATAAGTTTTAAAAATAATTCTTTTTCTTCTTTTGTTTTTAATCCATATAAAGTATATTCATCTTCTGCTACTTTAGTATAAGTATATACAGTATACTCCCTACCCATTATAAAACCATAAGGATTAGGAACATAAATTTGATAACCAATACCATTGTTTTCTAAAATAATATAATTAGGTTCAATATCAGTAATATTACCTTTTATATAACCATACATTATTTCATATTCCTTACATCTTTACTAGTAACTTTAGAAAACATAATATCATCAGTAGTATGTAACATTTTAGCTTCTTTATGGATTTTATCAATAGCTTCTTTAATCATTATACCAAGTAATTCTCTATAATCGATATTCTTATCTTCAAATAAATGATGAGAAAAGAAATTAGGAATAGTATTCACTTCATTAATATATAACTTCTTTTTCTTAACATCATATATATAATCAATTCTAGCAACTCCACCTAAAGATAATGCACTATAAGACTTCTTTCCTGTCTTATATATCTCTTCAGTAAGAGCCTTTGATATATCAGCAGGATATATTCTCTTAAAATTATCATCATTATCATCATCTTTATGATATTTATCATAATAATTACAAAAACCATCCTTCTCTATTTCTTCTACTACCGAATCAATAAGTTTATCTTTACTCTTAAGAATAGCTACATTAAACTCTCTTCTATCTTTTATATATTCTTCAACTAAAATATGATCATCAGCTTCCATAACCTTTTCAATTGAAGATTCTAATTCTTCTTTTCTATTTACAATTTCTATTCCAATACCACTACCAAGTCTAGCAGGTTTAATAATAAGTGGATAATCCAATTTATCTATTTGTTTAAAAATATCTTCTTTATCTAATCTATAATCACTATCAGTAAAATGAACATAATCAGTAACAGGAAGATCATTACTTACTAATACTTCTTTAGTAAATATCTTATCTTGACATAAACTAGAAGCATATATATCACTACCAACAAAAGGAATACCAAGTGTTGTTAAAAATCCAATAATACTACCATCTTCAGTATTTTTACCATGTACCATTGGGAAAGCTAAATGTATTTCTTTATATTCTCTTTTTATGCCTTTTACTCTTTGTAATATAAACTTACCTTTCTTATTTACTAAATGCACTTTAATAGCATATCTCTCTATTAATTTAAAATCCTTATAACTATCAATATACCTAAGCATACCACCCGTATACATAGTTAAATCTTTAGTAATATATATAGGTACTATTTCATATCTTTCTTTATCAATATTATCCATAGCTTGAATAGCGGTCAATATTGATAAATCATGTTCTAAACTATTACCACCAAATATTACACCAATACTTAATTTCATATCTTAACACCTCTTACATATATTATAATATATATTTTAATATTTTAAAAGAAAAAACTATCTTACTTTACACAAAGTTAGATAGTTTTAATATATAAATTAAAGAAAGAAATATAAATCCTTATATTTCCCTCTGTCATTATTAGTACTATAATGATACTATATTATATTAAGCAAATTTATTTTTATTCTTCTTTTGTTTAATTAAAACAACAGATAATACAATAATTGATACCGCAAGTAAAGCAAGAGATATTAACATATATAAGAAATACTGATTATTCTCATCTTCATAAGCCTTTACTAAGTCACTATTAAATCTTTGAATAGTACCCTCTAATTTATCAAATACATATAAAGCCTTTTCCCCAGTCTTTTCATTAATAGCATATACTAAGTAAAAATCACTACCCTTAACGCCATCATCAGCGGCATAAGTTTTATTACTTTCAATATATTGATATCCCTCTAATTTAGTATCATCATACTTAAATGAAACTTTAGTATATCCCTTAGGAACTAAATTACTAGGCATATCTATAATACTTAAAGTAGTATTACCAAGAGTTAAACTACTATATAAAGTATACTTCTTTGTCTTTTCATTATAAGAATAAAGATTATTATTACCTTTATCATCTTGTAATATCATAAGAATATTTTTAGTCTTATTATTCTTATAACAAAGAATATCCTCATCACCTATTTTTATTGTCGATTTCTCATAACCATTAGGTATTTTAATACTATCAATTTCTTTTCTTACAATACTATATTTCTTCTTATCAATTGTTACCTCTACTGGATTAAGTTCTTCAATTTTAACATTAAGAATATAAGTTCTCGTACTACCATCTTCAGCTGTTACCTTAATTTCTAGTTTATTATCTTCTTCTTTCAAAGCAATTTCACCAATACCAGTAACTTTAGCTTTATCATCATCTAATTGAGCATTAATTATAACCTTATCAGTACCACTTTCTACTACTAAAGAATACTCAAGTTCGTCTTTTTTAAACTCTTTATCTAGACTATATCCATCTACTGTTAAACTAGATAAATAATTATTATTACTCTTCTTCTTAACTGGTGTTGATGTATTAGAAGTACCACTACCATTACCACCAGTATTAGGATTAGAAGTTGGTTTATTGTTAACAGTAATAGTAATTGTTCTATTACCAGTAATAGCATCACCATCATAAGAAGTAGCATCAGTAGGAGTAATTGTAATAACCGAAGTACCAGCACTTTTAGCAGTTATTGTTATACTTTTACTATCATTATCAAGAAACACATTACTAGAAGACATACTAATTACTGAACTATTAGATACTGAAAAATCAAATCTACCCGCTAAATCATTAGCACTTATCTTTAAAGTAACACTATTACCAACAATTATAGTATTACTAGTAACAGATACATCATAACCAGCAGCCTTAACATAACTAATAGACATAATAAACATACATACAAATAAACTAAAATATTTAACTATTCTTTTCATACATACCTCCTATTGATTTATTTTCTTTACTTCCATTATATGATTTTTAATAGCAATATAGTCAGCAGAACTAACTTTACCATCCCTATTAGCATCTGCAAATACCTTTTCATCATCACTTAAATTCTTAACATCCATTATATAATTTTTAATCTTAATATAATCAGCAGAACTAATCTTACCATCACCATTAACATCACCATAAATTATTACTACATATTCTTTTTCTTCTATATTAGTTTTAATTTTAATCTTATCACCACTAGCAATTAATCCCTTATCTTTACTATAAGTAATTGTAATATCTAATCCTGTATTTTTTAATTTGTCTAACATACTACTAATATCACTACCTACCTCAAAACCATATAAATAATTATCATTAACTTTAATACCGGCCTTATTAAGAACATCACTTACTAGAACTTTTTCTGGCTCTGGATCAGGAGTTGGTTCAGGTTCTGGAATAGGAGCCTCTTTCTTTTTAACATTTATAGTATAGGTCCTTGTCTTACCATTTTCTGCTGTTACAATTAATTCTATCTTAGTATTTTCACTATTTAAAGCAACTGTTCCAAGTCCACTTATACTAGCAGCACTAACTACTGTAGTAGCACTAACTTCTACACTAGAAACATCACTTTCTACTTCTATATTAAAATCTTTTTCATTAGAAGGACTACTAAATAATGAAGTCTTATTAATAACTAAATTAGCTAAATAATTATTAGGATTACCAGTACTAGGAAACTTTGTTTCCTTAGGCATATTATTAAATACTGGTATATAAAATACAAAAGCACTATTTAACATATTAATTTTACTATACCCACTATAAGTTTTATAACTTTGAGAGTAAGGAGCTTGAATATTCTGCATATACTGATGATCAACATACTCAGGACCAACTAAATCCCATTTTTGTAAATATTCAGTATTTTGACCAACCTTAACATAATTATTTCCTAAAAATGAAGCACCACCTACAACAGCCTTATATGGACTATTCCAACCTTCACTTTTAGCATACTCAAGACCATTAATTATTGTCTGATTTTTATCACCATCACTAGCAGTAGCACCAATATTATAAAAGTTATAATAACCCTCATATCCACTGACAGTACCACTAACAATTGTACTACCACCTGCCCCTATTTCTTGAATAACTCTCGATATCAAAACATAAGGACTAATAGAATACTTTAAAGCAGCATCAAGAAAAGCATCTACATAAGTTTTAGAATTATCACTATCAGCATACTTACCTTCCATAAAAGTACCCTTAAGCATTAATTCTACCCCTTCTCTAGTATGATAAGTTTCATTATATGATAACTCTTCAAACATAAAGATATTTCTTTCATTTAAAAAGTTTCTCGGATCTAAATAATAAGCAATAGTATCTTTACTAGCAGCATACCATCTACTACCACCACCAGAAAAACTATTATTAAAAACATTTGTAAAGTAATTATATGACCAACTATCCGTGGACTTAAGACCATCTAAATTACCATAATAATCTTCAATTAGACTCCATCCTTTATAATAACCATCATATTCTTTATTAAGTATATAATTAAAATCTAAATTAGAAGAAAAGGGTAAAAACTTCCAATTAGGATATAATGTGTGTAACTTAACTAAATCATCTAAATAACTTTCTGGAAATATTTTACTAAGTTCTTCCCTATACTTTTTTAAATCAGGAGTATTAAAATCAATATCTATATTAGCTTTAGTCTTTTCAATATATGTACCACATACATACCCCTCATCATTACCATATTTAATTTTATATAAACTAGTGGCACAAGTACCCCTACCATCTTTACCAGCATTTGTATTTAATATCTTAACTTTAGTATTACAACTAAGTCCCCCATTATTTATTTTATCTGTTCTATTCAAATCTCTAAACATAAATAAAGGAGAAGTATCCTCAATACATAATACCTTACCTTCACTCTCATCAAGAGGAGTTTCCGTAATTTTAATAAAATCACTACAAGCATACCCTGTCTTAATACCTTGTCTTACTTGATAAAAAGGCCCTGTACAACCTGAAGATGAATTAGTTCCAGCATTAGTATTTAGTACTTCAACTTCAGAATTACATACTAACGAATCATTAGCGGCTACATTAACACTAGGTCTTAAATTAACCGGCTCATCATTATCAGGACAATATACTTTTCCTTTAACTGTACTAGCATTACATATATTCATAAAAGATAAAAATAATAAACTAACAAATAATATCTTTTTCATACACTCTACCTCTTATAAATTATATCATATTATTTTTTATTTTTCTACATATATCTACATTTATTGACAACATTACTGTCAAGCCATTATTATACATTAATATATAATAATAACTTATATATAATAAGTATATTTATAAAAAAAACTCAGTATTATTTTAAAATACCAAGTAACATTTCTATAACATTATTAATAATAATATCTTTATTATAACTTCTACTACCATCAGTAGTAATAACTTCACTATTATAAAATTTATTCATATTCCTATCATATATACTAATAAATACCCTATTATCTTCACCAAATAAATTATTATTATCTATCCTATTAATCTTCCCTGTAATACCAATACCATAATTAGAAATAGTAAAATCACTAATCTTCTTACTCATCTCATTAGCAGTCTCCATAGAATAAACACTATATTCATCAATTATATCACTATTAACACCCATCTTAATCTTATATTCATTAGAGTAAGTAACAGCCCCAAACTTAAATATACTACTAGATCCCTCTATATTAGTAATAGCATTACTAACACCACCGCCAGTACAAGATTCCATAGTACTAATAGTATTATTATTACTAATCAATATATCAACAACTTCTTTCATAACTACCTCTCAAAATATATATTATATTTAATTTCATCACCTAAAGTAGTTTTATCACCATGTCCTGGATATATTACCATATCTTTAGGATAATTCTTTATCTTATCAATACTAATAAGCATTTTATTATAATCCCCATCTTCTAAATCACATCTACCTATACTTCTATAAAAGATAAAATCTCCTCCAAATAAAATATTCTCATCCCTAAAATAATAACTAATAGAATCATTACTATGACCAGGATTATATATAACATTAAAAGTAAAATTCTCTATCTTATATTCTTTTTCTTCTAAATTATTAAAACTATATATAATACTCTTATCAAAATAAGATAAAGCTCCCACATGATCAAAATGATTATGAGTTACTAGTACTCCTACTACTTCATTATCTCCAATAGCAGTTCTAATCTTATCAATCTCATCACCAGGATCAATTACTAATATTTTACCATTCTTTTCTAATATATAACAATTCTCTTCTAAATAACCTACTACAACTCTATGTATTTTCATTATATCTCCTAATTAATTTTAGCTCTTTTACTTAAAGCATCTCTAGCAGCCTCTTGCTCTGAAGCTTTCTTACTACCAGCAGTACCTTTACCCATTACTATACCATCTATCTTAACAATTGAAGTAAATGTCTTGTTATGAGCAGGTCCCTTTTCATCTATAACTTCATAGATAATAGATTTTTTAACAGTTTGAACAAATTCCTGCAAAGTACTCTTATAATCATGTAAAAAATCTACTCCTCTATCTATATAATCAATAATAATATTAAGAACAAAATCTCTCGTAAACTCATATCCTTGATCTAGGTATAGAGCTGCAACAAAAGCCTCAAAGACATCTGCTAGTATTGTTTGATTTACTTCTTCACCACTACCTACCCTAATATCATCTTCTAAACCAATTTCTTTAGCATAAGTAGCACAAGCTTCTTCACATACATAAGTTGCTCTCATTCTTGTCATAACCCCTTCTTCAAGATGTCTTTCCTTGTATAAAAATTCACTAATAATAATCTCTAATACAGCATCTCCTAGAAACTCTAATCTTTCATAGTCTGGATAGCTAGGATTTTCATTAGTAAAAGAAGAATGAGTAACTGCTGCACTATACAAATTCATATTAGTAGGATTAATATCTAATTTATTAAACACTTTCATCATTATCACCTTCCTTATAGGCTTCAACATAATTTATCTTTATACCCATATTAGTAAACTTATCCTCATATTCAGTAGTAATAATATTATCTTTATCCTTATGTAAATCATAACTAATATCTTTTATTATATAACCATATTCTTTTAAAGATTCTACTGAATAGTCAAATAACCCCCTATTATCAGTCTTCATTATAATTCTCTTATCATCCTTAAATATACCATCATATCTTGCTAAAAAAATTGGACTAGTTAATCTTCTTTTAGCATGTCTATCTTTTGGCCATGGATCAGAAAAATTTAAATAAATTAAATCTATTTCCCTATCAAATATATCATTTATTAATCTAGCATCCATTCTTATCAAATATAAATTATTTAATTCTAATTCATTAGATTTCTCTACTGCTCTTAATATAACAGAATCATACATTTCTATACCTATATAATTAATATTAGGATTCTCTATAGCATTCTTAATAATAAAATTACCTTTACCCATCCCTATCTCTATATATATAGGATTATTATTATTAAATAAAGTATTCCATTTACCCCTATATAAATTAGGTTCTTTAATAAAATACTTTCCTTTTAATATCTTTTCACTTGCACCTTTAATATTTTTTAATCTCATAACTCACCACATATATAATTATAACATCTTTAGAAATAAAAATCTATTAATTAATAATATTTTTTTATCATATGCACTGTAAGCTTATAATCTTACAGTGTTAGTTTTAGTCTGAAGTCTAAAACTAAAGTATCAACCATACTTATATCATATATTAGTTATTACTATATAATAAAAGAAGAGATAGGACTAGTGTCTATTTCTTCTTAGTTTTGTTTCTAACTAAACTATAACATTTATTCTTATTTTTTTTCTTTAATTTATTTGGAATGGTAGTAATTATTTTTATTACTCCTACTTTTTAAACGTATCGAATTCGCCCCTTTAAAATTATCATTATGTATAAAGTTTAAATAAGAAATTGTTTCGTTATAAAATTATACAATAAACTCAAACTAAAATAAGTAGTTTGAGTGATATTCAATCTGGTGCCCTTTTGGTGAAAACACAACGACTAGGCATAAATTTATAAACAGTAATAACTACTCAAGTATACACAACATTTACATTTTGAGTAAAAAAAATTTACATTACTATAAATAAATGTTATAATTGAAATAAGGAGGGAGGTTATTATGAAATTAGACGTTAATTTTAAAAAAGAAATCGAACCTTTAATTAATTCTTCTGAGGCACTTGCAAATTGGTTTGAAAAAAATCAAGAAATGATGGCATATTTTGAAATGACACATCCTGGTTGCTTACATTTTGAAAATACAAATGCAAATTATGATGTTAAAGTTCTTGGAAGAATGGCAAATGGTTGTTTAACTTGGCTAGAATCAAAACTTCCATATTCTGATGAAGATAAAGTTAAATATGCATCAGTGGCTATTGCTTCAATTTATGATATAGAAAAAGATCATTTATCTGATGTTGCAAGAGATAAGTACTTTATTAATATTGAAGGTTTAGAAAAAAAAGAATCAACTGGAATGCATAGATAAAAGTCGTGGCAAGTTATAAAATATCAAAATAAAACTACTTTCAACTTAATTTGAGAGTAGTTTTTATATTATCTCGAAAAAGTTCGAGTATCAATCAATCTGTTGTCCTTTTGGCAAAAGTACAACAACTATTAATTACCATAAATTGATATATAAAGTAATAAATTAACTAATCACTTTAATTACGTATTAAAGATAATTAAACTTCAACCAATATATTAGATTTCAAATAATTTACTATTGTTTTTCTTAAACTATCATTATCTATCTCTATCAAATTATTTTTTCTATCATTTAATTTTTCTAAATATTTACTATTTGATAAAATATTTTCTATTAATTTTATAAGTTCGTCTATATTAGTTATATTATTAATTCTATAGGATATTATTAATTCTATAGGAAAAAATTTTATCTTCCATAATTTTTAACACTTTATCATTGTTTAAATTTCCATTTTGTATTAGCCAATATATATCATAAAAATCTTTATATCTTGTAGACAAACTATCGAATTTAATAATTGGGATAATTTTCTCAACAAAAATTTGTTCTTTACTATTAACTAACAGCTTTATTTGTTCTTTATCAATACAAGTATCAAAATACAACTCATCTTGTATAATATTGTATTCCGCATGAACTCCAATATCTATTTTGGTACTTATTTCATTATTAAATGTGTCTCTTATTATAATTGGAATTCTTTTGCCTTTATAATCTTGATGTTTTAAATTAGTGATACCAAAAGTATCAACTATTATAGTTATTCCACGTAATTTATGACTTGTAAATATTTTATATAAATTATCATCAGCCAAATATATTTTTATTAAATCTAAATCAATATCAATTGTGGCACGTCTTTTATCATTTGTTAGATTGTACATTACAACTCCACCCTTAATTGTAACGTTATTTTTATATTCGGATTTAAATAAGTAACTTAGTATAATATCTTGAGCCACTTTTGCACTAGTATATATCTCATTATATCCCTCATTAACATATTTATTAATTTGCTCCACTTTACTGCCTTCTACTAAAAAAGAGCATAGTATTCCTTATTAACAATAATAAATCTATACTAGCCCTTATTAAATTACTTATTTTGTGTTTTTATTAATTTTTTTTGATTTTGTAATTCTCTATATTCAGCTTCTGCCATATCAGCATCACATCTTAAGAAACAAGCCATTTGTCTATAATCATCATAGCATTTCCCGGTTTTTTCTTCTAATTCGTCTGCCTTTGCTTCTAACTTTTCTCCTTTTTCAAATAAATATAATGCTCTCAATGATTTGAATCCTCGCATATTTCTATTCAATCTCATAGCATCTTCTAAATAATCTTTAATATATTCTGGTCTATCAATTTCTTCTATTTGATAATCCTTTGCTTTTTCTTCAGGAACTTTTACACCTAATAATATTTCAAACCATGCTGCAACAATATGTCTATGGCAAAACTCTGTATTAGGTTCGTAACAAAGTAAGACAGAATAATCAAGGTCTCTAAACACTTTTTCGGGATCTAGTTTTGATAAAACTTGATTCCAATATTCTTGTACATAATATCTATTATTTTCTTCTTCAGAAATTCTACCAATATTATTATGCCATACTTTCAAAAAAGATAATTTAGGTGCTAATTCTGGATAACATTTTCCTTGATAATTAACATCTTTTCCACGATTACCAGAGATAGAATAGGTTATATATTTATCTGACTGCCAATCATTATGACTGCTTGTACTAATCATATTTTTCTCCTTCTTTCTAATAAATATCCACCTTTTTATCTCTTTCCTTGTTAAATATTATACCAATTTTCTAACGAAAAGTCTATAATATAGAAATATAATTAAAAAAAGATGTAATAGCCTTCCACCAAGTTGGTTAGAAATCACATCTATATATATAATACCATAAATTATGATTTTTTCATTATAAATATCTTTATTTTTGTTTCCACTGTCTTAATTTACCTTCCAAAGAAAATATTTCTAGTTAGTAATCTATTACTTAAAATCATAATGTGTCCAAGTTTAACATCAATCTGGTGCTGAATGTAAGAATTGAACTTACCCCTGAAGCTTACCATGCTTCTGTACTACCACTATACTAAATCAGCAGAGAATTAATATTCTATTTAAAGAATATTAATTTTACAAATACCACTAATGCAAGTATTACCCTGTAAAAAGCAAATACTGAAAAGTCATGTTTTTTGATATAATTAAGTAAGAACTTAATAGCAATAATACCCATAGCAAAGGAAGATATAATACCAATTATTACTTCTTTAGTTAAAGCAAGATCTGTTACTTTAAGTACTGTAGCACCACATATTACTGGTACTGATAATAAGAAAGTAAACTTTGTTATTGCTTCTTTAGATATACCTTGAAGTCTACCTGCTAGTATGGTTGTTCCACTTCTAGAAAAACCTGGTATAACTGCAAAGGCTTGTGATATACCTATAATAATAGCTTCTTTTAAAGTAATATCTTCAAACTTTTTTTCTCTTTTATAATGATGAGTAGCCCATTTATCTCCTAGATAAATAAGCATACCCATTATAGCAAGAGCAGA
>ULMG01037095.1_pt1 | contig 15984 bp, 16 predicted proteins | sample 1951601 | NCBI WGS metagenome assembly ULMG01 (sample SAMEA4835545, study PRJEB28245) | human gut metagenome | biome: gut microbiome; material: fecal sample | place: Denmark | collected 2008
CGACCGTCAATTGTTCATCTAATCCCCTGACACCCCTGATTTATAAGGCTTTTTCGTGGGTTCAAATTTAATATTATCGTAGCATCCCTCGCCAATATCCCTCCGTTTTCCGGAGCTTCAAAAGGATAGAAATCGAGGTTTGTATATACGGAGAGGTATCGAAGTGGTCATAACGGGGCTGACTCGAAATCAGTTTGCGGGTTAAACCGCACAAGGGTTCGAATCCCTTCCTCTCCGCCAATTTTAACAAAAAACACGTTTGAAACGATAGGTTTTGAACGTGTTTTTTGTTGCATTTGCACAAGCGAGCCGAGATTTTTTTGAGATTTTCCAAGGTTTTTCAGCATCCCTCCAAAATCCCGGAAACGCTTGCTGCATAAGGCTTTTTGGGCATCGAAAAATTCTTGTAAGAGGCATTTTTCGGTGCTTTTTTGCCCTGTTTTCGTGTTTTTTGAGTGTTTTTTGCGAGTTTTTAACTTGTTTTCGGCATTTTTACGCTGTCCCACGCACTTTTTGTGCCGTCAAATTCGGGCAGCTTCACGGCTTTTTCCATCGCTTCCAGCGTCTCGGTTTTGTCATCCCAACTGAGGTGCGTGTAAATGTTGCTTGTTGTTTGGATGTCCGAGTGACCTAAATACACTTGCACTTGCTTGAGCGGAACCTTTTGCTGGTTCATCAGCGTGGCGCAGGTGTGTCGAAGATCATGGAAGCGACGATGCTCCAGACCGCACTTTTTCAAAATCCTCGGGAATACCGATTCGATATATCTCGGTCTTATGATGTCCCCTACCTCGTTGACAAATACATAGTCGAGCCAATCCTTGTTGTAAGCGTTTCCGCAGAGCTTGCGGTTTTCCTCCTGCTGTGCTTTGAGTGCCAGCAGTCTGACTTTCACACTCTCCGATAAAGGAAGTGTGCGGCGGCTTGACTTGTTCTTTGTGCTGTCGGTGGCATGAAGCTCGGTGTTGCCTTTGACGTTCATTTCGGTCAGCGTGTGATTGATGGTCAGCAGATTGTTTTGAAAATCAATCGCTCGCCATCGCAGTCCCAAGACCTCGCTTCTTCGCAGACCGTACATCGCCGTGACGAGAATGACAAGTCCCATGCGGTCGTCCTTTGTCGCGTCAAGGAGCTTTTGCAGCTCATCGGCGGTAAAAGGCTTGCCCTCAAAAGGCATGATCTTCGGCGGATCGACCTTCTCCACGGGATTGTTCACGACCAGATCCATTCGGTAAGCGTACTTGAACATTTTGTGCAGAAGTACATATTCGTGCTTGACCGAGTTTGCACCGATGCTTTTCAGCTCATGGATGCAAAAGTTTTGGATGTGGCTTGCCTTGACCTCGTTCAGCTTCAGCTTTTTGACTTCAAAATACGGCAGAATCTTCTTCATCGCCATATTCCAATAGGAGCTGTAGGTCGTGGGTTTTACCGTCTTTTCGATAGCCGACAGCCACAGAGGAATGAAGTCTGACAACAACATATCCTCCCTGAACTCGTTCTCGCCTCTTTCGGGCTTGGGCGGCACAAAGGTGCGTCGAAGCTCGCTTAGCATTTCCTCGGCTCGCTTCTTGTTTCCTTTTGCCACAAGTCCCGTCGAAATCGATTTGGTCTTGCGTTTTCCGTTGTAGTCGTTGTAACTGATGATGCATTGATAAATGCCATTTTGGATTCTTAGGTGTCCTGATACCATTGAAATTCTCCTTTCCTGCGGCAACAGCACCCGAACCCATCGGTGAGCTTATTATACCATAAGACGGGTTCAAATGCAATCGATGGATTGTAAATTATCGCTCGAAGTCGTCGCGTTTTCGCTTCGGCTTTTCCGTCGGTGTATAACGGGGATAATACTCCCGTTCCTCCGACCTCTCGTCCCGTGGCTTTTCGACAACCGGCACATCCTTTTTATACTCTCGTTCCCGCTTTTCCCGACGCATCTGCATCTCGTTGTCAATCATTTCTTTCATGATATCGCAACGCTCCAGAAGGTTGTAGACGCACTTCTTCTCATAGCGATAGGTTTTCAGCTGTTGATTGATGAGGTCGATTTGCGCAAGATAATGAAGCTTATCCTCGCCGTTTTCCTGCTTGCCCGCCTGATAGTACAGCTTCTTTCGCTCCTTGACAAGCTCGTGGATTTTGATGTCTATCTTCTCAAGATAATTCAAAGCATCCTCGCCTGTCTCCAGCTTTTCACGACCGATGATGACAGCCGTTTTGGAGTACATCTGCGCCTTTTTTCTCTCGTCCCGCATCTCTGCTTTCATTTCGGGAGAAAGTGGCGTGTAGGGCGTTTTTGCGCCTATCAGGATGACATTTGGCGTTTTCCATCCCATCAAAAACATAAACACCTCAAGCACTTTCGCCAGCGTGTTCAGCTGACCGGGATATGGGTCGAGTGAGCCGTGCTCCGTCCAATCGCGGGAATGATAAACTCCGTTTTTCTCCTGACGACGTTTCATCTCCCACACATAAGATCGCTCACAGCCGAGCCTGCCTTCCTCATAATCCATCTCGTTCTTTTCATAGAAAAATTCGAAGTCGGATGGCATACAATCCTCACCGAAGGTATCGGAAAGGGTTTTGAGACTCACCCATTTTTTTGCAAATCGGCTCTTCATTTTCGCTTTTTTGATGTCAAGCTCGTATCCCATATCATAGAGATATTTTTGCAGATCGCCGTTGCTTGTGGCAAGTCCCAGTGTTGCTTTCAAGGCATCGAACATCAGGCGGTACGGCGTTTTCTTGCCATTTTTCTCGTCCATATAGAGGACTCTCGGTGCGGCTTTTCGCCGCTTACCGAGGGTAGAAATACCGTATTCCCGGCATAAGGCATCAGAAGCGGGTGATAACACCCGCCCCCAATAGTTGTTTCCCGTGTCGAGCTTTTTGCCGTCCCGAAAGCTCACGGCCGATATGACATAATGATTGTGCAGGTGGCTGCAATTTGTATGGGTTGCCACCAAAACCTGATAGCGGTTGCCCCATAATTTCTCGGCGAGCTTGACGCCGATCTCGTGACATTGCTCGGGTGTTACCTCGCCGGGCTTGAAGCTTTGATAGGCGTGATAGGCGATATTTTCGCCCTTTGCTCCAAAGTGCTTCTGTACCTTGATCATTGACTCCAACGCATTGCCGCGGCAATTCAGAGCGGTCACAAGATAGCATTTCTCGCCCTTCTCATAGATAACTTTGTCCTCGTCACCGGCATATGCCATGACGGTTTCAAGGCTCTCAAATGCGGTCTTTTCGGGATTCTCGGCATACTCGATCAGCCGTGAAAGGCTGTCCTTTACCGGCCAGATTTTAGTTACTGCCATCGTTTGCCTCATAGAAGGTCTGCACCCGTTCGTCGAAAGTATTGTAAAGCTCAATCAGCGTATTCAATTCGTTTTTTCCGAATCGCCATGACTGATTGGCTTCAATATTTGACTTACAAACCTTCAAGTAGTCAAGAATTTGGTAGAACTCCTCGGGCGGTAAGGCTCTCGGATTGTGCATGGTTGCGACTTGTCTGACATACTCCGAGATGGATAGTTTGCAGGCTTTCGCATTCCTTTCAATGGTAGCTCTCAGTTCCTTCGACACCCTGATTTGTATCGGGGTGCCGTTGTCTTTTCTTTTGGTTTTCGAATAATCTCTCTTCTTTTTACCTGCCATATAAACTCTCTTTCATATCAAATATTCTCAAAAATTGTGCCGATCACGGTGCCGAAAATTCCGTCATCCGTGACGATATTTGCCCAAATTTACGCTCTGCGTGACGGTATGCGAAAGGGGGTCTAAGGGGTGCCCCCTCGACAGACAAAAGCGCGTGGCACTACAGGTGGCAATACGGCTTTTGTCGGGGAGTGGCATGACCACTCCTATGCTCGCTACACATTCAAATCGCAGATTTTCGTGTAAGGGATTTTTCGCGTTTCCGGACGTTTTTTCGGTGCTGTTTTCGACCCCCATGACGGTAGTGTCGATAGTGACGATGTTTTTATCGCCATGGTATTTTTGTTTTTTGCACGGCATTTGAAAATACCGTCACGACCGTCATATCGTCACGATGCTGTCGCGCGATACCAGTTGTTAAAGAAGTCCTCGAACATCGCAGATGAGTTGTTCTCCTGACTTCTCGGAAGCTTGGATATCTTCTCCATCAAGTCACGGAACTCCTTGCTTTCCCCCTCAATCGGAATGATCTGAATATTTTCAACTCCCTGAAATTGGAGGATTTCAAATTCATCGCGACTGTTGAGAAAGGCAATAATCTTGTCTGCTGGGATTGTTGCCTTATAGATGTGTTGCGGAAGTTCATATCCGGCATTCTTGTTGTTATAAACAACAAACCATTCGGCAATATCCTTACAAAGTGTCCAAGACAAGCTGTTTGCTACTTCATCAGGAGTATCGCAGGTGGCACGGTAAACAGTAAACTCTTCCAAGTTACGAACGGATTCGGGCAACTTATCACGCCAATTCGGTTTGCGATATTTCAGCGACTCTTTAATCACTCGACGAATGATGTCAATACCATCGCCTTTGTCGGTATAGTGGTACAACGCTGTCTCAAATCTTGTTCCCGGCGGTATTTTGTCGTATCTCTGCTCGAGCATAGCAGCGGCGGTTTCAGCATTATAATGCAGAAACAAATCAATCCTTTTTTCATCGCCGTTGTCAATAGCTTCAATAGCATCGGGCACAAAACGATATTTTTCCTGTTCCATTTCTTCGAGAATCTGTTCAAATACACTCTTTTTCATTATCTTTTTCTCCTTCATTCATATCATTGATCGATTCTTTTGTAAGAGGCTTGTCCTCGCCGTACATCAGTCTTATGCTTCTGCCGCTGTTCGTCCTTCCTTTCGAGAAGTCGATGAAGTATTCCTTCTTCAGCTCCGTTACATGGCTTCCGAGATACCTTGAAAGCGCATTCGGCGACATTTCAAGACCAGTAGCTTTCACCAGCGCATCGGCAGAGCCGATCCATAGAGGTCGCTCGTCTGACAGCAAAGCACTGACGGCAAGTAAAATCTTGTCGGGTAGACTTGGCAAATTCACATAATCCTCCTCGTCCACAAGCTCCCACTTGGGAGAGTCCCAATCGCGTACCAGGTTCAGCTCGCGGTCGCGGATTTCTCGACCTACAACGGCAAGTGTCGCTTCGGGGGATTTCCGTTCCTTTTTGTAGAGTACCATTGAGCCGTCAACGGCGGCTGTGATACCCATAGAACCCGACAGCATTTTGAAGATATCGCTATCTGCCGATTTACGCGTATGATGCACCAAAATCAAACAGATACCATACCTGTCGGCAAGCTCCTTTACCGCATTTATGAAAACATAATCGGTAGCATAGCTGGATTGCTCCATAGGGTTTCGGATTTTCTGCAAAACATCGACAATCACAAGTCCCACGTCGGGATGATCATGAAGTACGGTGTTCAGCTGTTCCTCGAAGCCTCCGCCGCCCACATATCCTGCTTCGGTTGCAAAGTAAAGATTCTTTGCCGGTTCAAGACCGAACATCTTTTGCATTCGATGCTGGATTCGTCTTTCGACATCTTCAAGTGCGAAATAGATCACACCTGTTTGGTTTGTCTTAAAGCCGAGAAAGGGCAGACCTTGACTGACGCAGTACGCCAGCTGAAGGGACAGAAAGCTCTTGCCCACCTTGGATGCACCGCCGAGTATGATGGTGCCGTGGTCGATCAGTCCTTCTACAATCGGATCACGTTTGTGATAGATCGTATCGTAGATTTCCTCGCACGAACGGAGCTTCACATACCCCGGATATGCGGCTTTTTGCCATTCGAGAATGGCTTTTTCCTGTGCTTCGGGCGTTTGATTCTCATCAATGAATGACGGATCATTCTGATAATGAGGAGAGGTTGGATCTACCTCGGGCTGTGTGTCGGTGTTTTGTGTCATCAGTTCTTCACCCATGCGCATGCACCTCCACCTGCCGAAATAGAATCCTTGTAGAGAAATTTGATAATCTCGATCTTCGGAATCAAGTACTTTCGTCCGACTTTTGCACATTTGAAAGCACCGCTTCCGATCAGATCGTAGGCAGTGTGTCGGTTGACTGCCAGCATCTCTTGGAGCTGTGCTACGTCAACCAAGTCGGGGTAATCTGTAAACATGAGCTCCTTTAAGCGTTCGATATCATACATACATGATACCTCCTTCGTAAGATTTAACTTGCCGAAACAAGCTATGTACGAAAGGAACTCATACTCCCCGATATGTCAATAAGAAGCGTTTGATTACTCTATGGCTTTCACCTCCGAAAAGAAAAGTATATATCTGAAACCGCAAAAGCGGATTCATTCGATAATAAAAGGAACGGCATCACAAAGCGTGACTCTATGCGAGCCGCCTTATGATGTCGCCCCTTTGCTCCCGATTTCACAGCCGGGAGGATGACATTATTTTATCTCACCCCGTAACTCTCGCCGCGGGTGTCTCGGCGTTATGTAACAGTTCGGTCACCAAGGTCAATTTTGTTCCGCAGTGTGGGCAGTGAAAAATAAAATCACCATGTCCCGCACTTGCCGGCATGACCCTTGAATTATTCTTGAGCCGTCGGGAACCGTAACCAACAGCAAATTTGCCGCAATGAGGACATTTATCCTGCGGGTAGCACTCTCTTTTTTCTATTTTCATTCGATATTCCTCATTTTGAATACCTTCTTGGCAACGCCCTGCACAATACACTCGCGGACAAAAAAGTCCTTCATGGTGTCGTTTTCGGGGTGCAAGCGCACCCGATGCTTTTCAGGCTCCGGATAGTAACGCTTGAGCGTACCTCCGGCATCCGAAAACTCGGTGGAAATGACGACCGCAACCTGACCGGGATCAGCATAGCTTTGCTTGCGTATCAATACAAGGTCGCCGGGTTCAATGCCGATGTTGATCATCGACTCGCCCTGCGCACGGAGAAGAAAATACTCACCGTCGCTGATGAGCTTCTCAGGCACTTTGATATAGTCGGTGATGTCCTCTTCTGCAATGCTCAAAGCACCGCAGGATATGCTACCCACAAGCGGAACGCCTTTCACACGATTAATCTTTCCTGCCATTTCGGTAAGAACATAACCGTACTCGTCATCAACTTTGATTTCACCACGGTCAATGAACTGCTGAATGTAACGTCCAACCGTCTGAAACGGCACTCCCGTCTCTTCCGTAATGGAACGGAGCGTCAGGCATGCCTTGCCAGACACCATATTCTCTTGTATGCACTTTTTCATCGCCGTAATGGCTTCGTAATTGATCGGTCGCATATCTACCTCGCCATATTTCGAGACATTTTGTCTTGATACGTTATTATTATACAGCTTGTCTCATAATTTGTCAAGGGGTTTGGAGAAATTTTTTGATATAAATTTAGGGTCTGATTCTCATATATTTGAAGAAAACGAGAATCGGACCCTTATCAGTGAATTGTCTTTCTCGGATCTCTTTTTCGAGATCCATGATAGTAGAGGTGTTCTTTGCATTTTATTTTTCCAATTCAAACAAAGAAAAGGCAATACTATCTAACTGTTTTCGAATTTCCGTGAAATCGCAATCCAAATCAAGCGTTTTGACTGAAATTGCATTACCTCCCATTTTGTAATTGTTGTTCGGTAATACCAATTCGTCGGTCTTGGCATAAAGCAACATTCCCGATACATTACCGGTGTTATCTGTATCAAGGTTTTTAACATAAGTGAAAATCTGATACAGATTGCCTGAATGCAAAGTATTTGCATCATACTGCTTTTGCGTTGTATGAGAGTAATACTTTGCGTCAATTACCAACGTTTTGTCGCCCTGTTTCAACATTATATCGCTCTGCATAACAGGCAGCATTTCTCTGTATCCGTCATCAGTATCCCACGGAATTTGAGAAGCCGACGCTTTTATCTCAGGATGTTCCTTCCTGTAATACTCAAGAATAAACTTTTCATAAAGCCTGCACATGCGCTGCTCGTCAAGGAAATCCATCAATTTTGTACTTCCGTCAGAGGTTGTCTGCAACAACCCTTTAAGTATCAGGTAACAAATCGAAATCAGCATTTGGTATGTCTGATTGTTCTTGTTAAATTGCAGCTTCCAGTTTATACTTTCTCGTCTAAGTGGCTCTACCTCCGAGAAATAAATGAGAAGTTTACGAAGCTGCTTTTTTCTGTCCTTGCTGATACTGCTTCTTACAAGAGTATCCATTGTCGTGCGGATAATTCGATTCATATAAGAATTTACCGAAAACTCATCATAGCCGGCAAGAATTTTGAATGTATTGATACCCTCGTTAGAAAAGCAGATAAAGTTCTTGATAATATCAAGTAATCTTTCCTTTTGGAACATACCCTCAAAGAAAGTATCAAACTGAGCATACTGTGTATTTTCATAGTCGCCGTCTTTGGTTTTCCACTCCATAAAGCGGTCTTCACCGGAGGTGATCGTACCCGCTTTGGAGGTTAACTGGTCACTCATAACGCAGACAGCGTTGTAAATGAACATAGACGGGATTTCCTGCATATAGTTACGGAGCTGCCTGTACGCTTCGGAAGCGTCCGTTTCTTCACGGGAAGGAGATTTAAGCTCAACCAAAACAACCGGCAAGCCGTTCAAAAAGAGAATTACATCCGGGCGTTTATTGCTGTTCTCAATGAAAGTCCATTGATTCGCAACGATAAAGGAGTTGTTATCGGGATTTTTGTAGTCAACAAGATAGACGATAGAGGAACGCTCCTCACCGCCGACAAAAAATCTTACAGGAATACCGTTTTGCAGATAGTCCATAAAGACTGCATTTTTCTGCACAAGCTCTCCGTTTTCAAAGTTTTTGAGCTTATACAAAGCGTCCTGAATGGCGTCATCAGGCAGACCTCTGTTCAAACGATACAGAGAGTCAAGCAATACTTCCTCATATAATGGACTGTAAAAATCCCTTTCAATATCGGGACCGTATGCGTACTCGTATCCCAAATCATTTCTAAATAGCTCGATTACAGAGTTTTCATAATCGGCTTCGGTATATAATCCCGGCATTTTCGTTTCTCCTTTTTTACAGCTCGGAGCTGCATATTCTTTCTTCGTTATACTTGATTAAATTATCGTAGTTTCCGGTTTTACAGTCAAACATCACAACCTTAGGAAGTTCAAAAAATCCTTGTGAGGTTCTGAGCAGTTTGTATGGTGCGTACCAAATCAAGTAATCAATACCGCTATGTAAAAAGACATTTACGAAGTTTTCGTCCCAAAAGAACAAGTGCGGTTTTCCTGCTATCATTTCGCCTTCGTGTACTTTATCCATATTCGGCTTATTGCTTTCACATTGAAGATACGCAGAGGACTCATCCATAACGAATAAAACGGTTTTGTAACCGACGTGGTTGCTTTGGTAAAGCGGAAGCTTTTTTATATGTTCGGAAACTATTCGTTCAAAGTTTGACTTGTAGAACAAATAGTTATGGTCTTGCTCTGACGACAAAAGTGTTTTGGCATTAACTATAAGTTCTGCATTAGGGAAGATTTCTTGTATGCCGCTTTCTTTAAGTTCTTTATAAAGCTTGCTTTCTCCAGCGTTTGTCGGATTTTGAATTTTCCCCTTTTTATCTACAAAAGCGTGGTCGTCAACTCGCATAACATCCATCATCAGTTCGTCTTTTGGCGAATAATAATCAGGTGGCGGGTCAGACTTACCGGAACTATTTACCCAGTTGTTCCATAAGGTTTCCGTATGAATTGATAAATAAACAGCTTCAATCGTCTCAGACTGAGTGGCAAACATAACCTCATTGTCGTTTACTCTCTGAAATTGAGATATTATCTTATCTTCATCATCAAACCTATTCATTTCCGCCCCTCCTATCTTTATAAACAATAATTTAGCGGCTTAAATTTCAATGTCAGAAACATCAAGCTCGCCGGACATCAATTTTGGTAATAGAGTATCTCTTAAAGAAGCAAGTTTGACATTTTCATTGTTATTTGCTTCCCATTGAGCCATCAGTGAACCTGCAAGTGCCTCAAATTTTGCAAGTGTTTCTTCGTCTGGAACTAACACGACTACCTTTTTCATATCTCCCTGTGTGATAAGAGGCTGTGTTGAACCTCGATTCATTGACGAATAATCAATTCTGTGCAGAATTTGATTAGCAAATTCGTAAAAAGGACTTGTTATCACAAGAGTGTTATCTGAAGTCCAGCAAGGAGTATTAAATCTTTGGATGACGCCGTGTGTTCCAACTCGACCGGTGACAAGGATTTTATCTGTATGGTTTGCTTCAGAAGTGAAACCCATCGCAGATGCAGCACCAACAATAGAAATAGGTGTTTCTTGACTATAAACTTCAGATTTTATGGGTGGGCGTTTCCCACTTGAAATATCAGCAATCGTTGAAAGCATCTGATAGCTCCAATTATCAGGACAAACACCATTTGTAGGGTCAAGATCTTCAAACCAAGACTGATAAAGTGCGGATACTTGCTGTTCTAAATTATTGTTTATCGCATTGTTCAGCTCAATTTTTTCATCATAATCGCTTAATATTGAAGCTATCTTTTCTTGTATTTTGATACTTGGAATTTCAACTTCGATATTGTCAAAAGTATTTCGTGTTATGGTATCAAACACCGAACCGTGAGTATTCTTTTTTAACACCGAAACATTGTGCTTTATTAGGTAATACAGATAATCACTTGTAACTATTCCTCTTTTTGCTCTAAGCCCGTAGCAGGACTGATTAAAAGCCATTGGAAAAGGAATTGTAGCAATTTCGCCAACTGTTCCTCTTGCGGAAATAATCACATCACCCTTTTGCAAAAGTTTAGTCGATGAGTTTTCCAAACCTAATTCTGTTATCGTTTTTTCTGTCTCATAAACATATCGAAAACCATTGTTGAAATCTTTAACTGAAAGCCACGGAATAGTTCCATTCCAATACTCAGCTTTACTGGTCTTTGGAGTGCCACCACCAATTAAATCCATTACATCAGAAAGCTTAAACTTCATACCCAATTGCCCCCAGTTTCTTACGGATTTCATCCTCCAACTCGTGGGATTTTGCAAACATATCGGAAAGCTCGGAAGTAAGGCGTGTCATTTTTTCTTCAAAGGGTTCGCCGTCGTCCTCGACTTCTTCAATTCCTACATATCTGCCCGGAGTGAGGATAAAGTCTTGCTTTTCGATTTCCTGCAAATCGGCAACGGCGCAGAAGCCTTTTACATCTTCAAGCGTTCCTTCTTGGAAGGCGGTAAATGTATCTGCTAACTTCTGAATATCATCATCGGTAAAATCTCTGTGCTTGCGGTCAACCATATAACCCATTTTGCGGGCGTCGATAAACAGGGTTTTGCCTTTTTGCTTCTTGTTCTTTGAAATGAACCAAAGTGTTACCGGAATAGTAACGCTGTAAAAGAGCTGAGTCGGCAGAGCAACAATACCTTCCACAAGGTCAGCCTGAATGATATTTTTTCTGATTTCGCCTTCACCGCTGGACTGAGAGGACAACGCTCCGTTTGCAAGCACAAGACCAATCTTTCCGTTAGGGGCTAAGTGGTGTATCATATGCTGAATCCACGCATAGTTGGCGTTTCCGGCAGGCGGTGTTCCGTATTTCCAACGAACATCGTCTTTGAGTTTTTCCTGTCCCCAGTTTGAGAGGTTGAAAGGCGGATTTGCCATTATGAAATCCGCTTTCAGTGTTTTATGTAAGTCATTGAAAAATGTATCCGCCTGATACGGTCCGAAATCGGCGTCAATGCCACGAATAGCCATATTCATCTTTGCCATTTTCCAAGTATCGGCATTAGACTCCTGACCGTAAACGGCGATTTCTCCACGCTTTCCGCTGTGAGCCTGAATGAACTTTGCACTCTGTACGAACATACCGCCCGAACCGCAGCAAGGGTCATATACACGGCAGTTTTTGAACGGCTTTAGGATGGCAACGATTGTTTTAACAATACTTGCCGGAGTGTAGAACTCGCCGCCCTTAACACCTTCATAAGCGGCAAACTGCTGAATACAATACTCATAAGTTCTGCCGAGAAGGTCTTTATTTTCTTCTGTATTGCCCATATCCATATTGGTAAACAGGTCAACAACATCACCTAAAACACGCTTGTCCAAATCGGGGCTTGCGTAGTTTTTGGGTAAAACATTTTTAAGGGTTGTATTTTCCTTTTCGATGGCTCTCATTGCGTCGTCAATAACTGTACCGATTTCCGGAGTATGAGCCGCAGAAGCAATCTTGTTCCAACGAGCGTCCTCCGGTACAAAGAAGATATTATCTTCTGAATATGCGTCCTTATCATCTTCAAAACCGTCACCTTCAGCAACAAGTTGTTGATAGCGTTTTTCAAAAGCACTTGATATATAACGTAAGAAAATTAGTCCTACGATAACCTTTCTGTATTCCGCTGCGGGGATATGCCCCCAAAGTACACACGCTGCGTCCCATATTTGTTTTTCAAAGCCGATATTGGCGTTATTTCCAGTAGCCATAGAATATAATCCTTTCTTTTAATTAATACAACGAAATGCTTCTTTCAGTTATTCGTTATCAGTTATTTTCAATCTTGTGGGATCTTGTTACTACTCGAGCGTCGCTACCTAATCATCCTGTCTCATTGACCTTTGCAATCGGGATGATCTTCTTGAGCTTTTATAAACTTTATCCAACAAATGATCCTCATATAATAATGGATGATCTTCACACCTTTAGTGGCTAATTATAGATAAATTATAGATATAAGTTAAATATCATTTTTCCATCTCCGAATTTGCGGTAAGAAGTGGTATATATGAGCCAAGCATTCAATTTTAATCTAATATTTTACAACGCTCAGTCATCAGATTCTTAAGACGTTCTTTCAGCTTTTCGGGCAAGCGTGACTCATCGCACATTGCAATAAATTTCGGCAACATTGCAACAAGTGATACTATCATTTTCTCAGCAGAAGCATGAGGTATTCCGCACTCATCCGCAAATATAAGAAAGTCTTTCTTTCGAATATTCATCTTCTTTCCGTTCATAGGCAAAGCAAACTGCTCTTTATCTTCCGGCATTATTACATTTACCGGAAGCAGATCGTATGCGGGAGAAAGAATATACTCGCCCGAGCCTTCATCAGTTTCTATCAGAGAGAAGTTCTTCAAGTGCATATCGGAGTTTCCGACAATAAACGAAAAAACTATCCGCATAAAAAACTCAGTTATATCCAAGCCCGAACGCGAGGAATACTTTTGAATGATCTTTGCACAACGCTCATATGATCCACGGTATTTATCTTGTGTCAAGCGCAGGTCAAGCTGACAAAAGTCTTCCATTGCCAGCATCTTTACGGAAGTGTCCTTGGCAAATACTCGGTCAATACGCTTGGTAATATACGCAAGACTGCCATTTCCTTCAATAAGAGCGTGAGGTACTGTTGAAATCTTGGCTGCCTCTGCCATACACATGGTAAGATGCTCGGCTTCAGGGAGTGCTTCAAACTCTGCCACCTGCGGCTTGAGGATATATCCCGTAGGGTAATTAACAAGTGTCAACCTCGGTTTTATAGCATCCGAAATTAAGTGCAGAGATATTTTTTTCTGCACACCGGGGACAGTAATTCCGCTGTGGGTGTATTCCATAGCAAGAAGCTCAAGTGCTTCGTCATCAATCTCTATTTTGGGAATGGATGTTGTACCAAAGAACTTTTTTATACAACTTTTATGCCAACCGGAAACAGAACTACCGTCGCGCAGGACTTTTCCGCAACACAAGCAAGTCATATTCGCTCCTCCCTTACTTTTACATTACCGATGCCGTCCTTACATGCGACAAGTAAAATCCCGAATCGGTCATGGGAATCGATTTTCCAGTTTCGGCTTACAACCTTCAAAAGCCAGCCTTCGGGAATAAGTCCATCGAAGAAGGAGAACAATGTTTTTGAAAGATACGGCTCACTCTGCAATGGCAAGGTAAGCGAAACAGCAGTGGCACTCGGAGAATTCAAATAGTCAGTATCATAAGTGAAAGTATAGCCTTCATCGGTTTCGCAAAGGACACCGGCATAAATATTTCGAACATAAATATAAGCAGTTCTGAATACGGGCATTACTTATTTTCCTTTCTGCCGGGAACAGCTTCCATATCAAACATAGCAAGTGCAATATTGACCTTATCCATGCGAACAGTGGGTTTACCTTGCTCCAACTCGCGAACAAAGCGAAGTCCAAGCCCGGAACGAATGGCAAATTCTTCTTGCGTAAGTCCCGCCGCTTTACGATTTGTCTTTATAAATTCTGCAATGCGATTCATCACTTTGATATCTCCTTTGCACATAAATACAGTATAACAATTATATTATACACCTTTTCGGGTATATTGTCAACAGCTTTTGATAAAAATAATCCCTTTAGGGTGTAAATCAATACTAATGTAAAATTATGCACCCTAACGGGTATAATTTATAGAGTTCCGAAAAGAACAATATAGGACATTTTTGCAGAACAATATCAAAGCAAATTGATATTGATATTGTTCTTTTTGCTGATTTTATGGCAAATCATTCGGCGAAAAGGCGTAAATACGAATTTTCACCGAATGCCAAAGCCAAGATCACCAAAAACAAGATTCGATTTTTGGTGGTAATGTCCATAAAAGCATCAGCCGCCCCGATCGAAATCGAGGCGGCTTATATGTGTTATTCGCTTATTATCTCCCGGGAAAGCTCTTCAATCATGCTTCTCATCTGAACACTACCTCCCGGAGAACGATTTCCTCGGCTCGTGCCTTGCAGTTGTTCATTTCCTGCACCCACAGGAGGCTGTTTATTGCCTTTAATCGTTCGTTGATGCCGTCTGCTCTGGCGACTGCTTCTGTCAGCTCGCGGACACATTGTGACGCTTCTGCGTCAACCTCAGCAAGGTGTTCGTTCAGTTTGCAGGTGGTGAGCAGGGTGGTATAGGTGCCGCGGCGGTGCTTCTTGAGATAGTCAAGCCGCAGGTGTCCGTACTTGCCTATGGTAACAGTCTTTTGCTCCGGTAGTTGAAGGTTCGGATAATTGATTCCGTTGATGTTTGTGTATGTCAGTTTAGTTTTCATTTTCGTTCTCCTTTTCGGTATGTAATTCGGTGTATTCCTTATAGATATTGTTCAGGTGCATTGCATGGGTGTATGATTTCGCCGAAATGTTCTCATAAAATTCCGAGGTCAGCAGTTCCAAGACATAAGGCTTTGGAAAAAGGAATTTTGGGCGAAGCATGATCGGCTTGAGGTGTCCCTTTTTGCACCAGCTTCGCAGGGTGTTGACGCAGTAGCCGGTGATCTCTGCGACTTCGTCAACTTCCATCACATCTGGATAATCCTTGAGCAGTTTGTTGTAATAAAGATATTTGCAATACTCCTCGGCTTGCTGCAGAATCGGCTTGAGGCGCTTTTTCGCCTTGGTATGTCCTGCGGACTTATACCAATCAGGCGGCGGAATAAATCGGCTGGGATCTTCTTTGTATTCTTCTATGAACTTGAGGAAATCCTCGCGGGCGACGGAATAGCATCTCGTTTGCTTACCGCTGTTCTTATTTTTGATGAGACCGCTTTTGACATAGAATCTTGCGGTCAGCTTGCTGACATGGCAGATAAGGCGTATCTGCTCCATAGACAGCGTTTCGGGCAGACTTTCCAATTCGAACTCGTTAACTTTCATGGTGACTCCTTGATAAAAAATATTACCGATGGGTTCAAATGCTGTATTGCCACTCATAAAAAATAGTAAAGCATCCCTCCGAACATCCCTCCGATTTTCCGGATTTTCGAGGGATATGGAAAGATGCTGATAATATTCGAACCGTCCCGAACAATTTCTTTTAAGGGCATTTAGTCCGAGAAGCCCTTGTGTAGCCTTGATTTTTTCGGTACTGTGCGGGACTGTAGGAAGGCAAGTAGACAATAGACGCATAGACTCGAAATGCAGTTGTTCGCAAGGGCACGTGGGTTCGAATCCCACCGCTT
>ULMG01031051.1_pt1 | contig 15911 bp, 9 predicted proteins | sample 1951601 | NCBI WGS metagenome assembly ULMG01 (sample SAMEA4835545, study PRJEB28245) | human gut metagenome | biome: gut microbiome; material: fecal sample | place: Denmark | collected 2008
CGGACTTGATGACGGCAAAAAGCGTTTTGTGAACGAAGTTAATGCCCTGTCGAAGGCATTTGCCATAGCCATTCCGCATGAAAGAGCCATGGCTGTAAAAGAGGAAGTGGCGTTCTTTCAGGCTGTGAAGGCACGCTTGTGCAAGTTTGATGCCACATCGTCGCACAAGACAAATGAAGAGATTGAGACGACAATCCGTCAGGTGATAGACAAAGCCTTGGTATCAGAGCTGGTTGTGGACATCTTTGACGCAGCCGGAATAAAAAAGCCGGACATATCAATACTCTCCGAAGAGTTCCTTATGGAGCTGAAAGGCATGGAGCATAAGAATATAGCCCTTGAAGTGTTGCGCAAACTGCTTAATGACGAAATAAAGGCACGCATGCAACACAACATGGTGCAGGGAAAAAGTCTTATGGAAATGCTGGAAGCCTCGATTAACAAGTATCACAACAAGGTAATCACGGCCGTTGAGGTTATTGACGAACTTATCGGTTTGAGCAAACAGATTATAGAACAAGACAAGGCTGCACACGACCTTGGCTTGACAGAATATGAATATGCCTTCTATTCGGCTGTGGCTGACAATAAAAGTGCAGTGGAGCTGATGGGCAAAGACAAGCTGAGAGAGCTTGCGGTGGTTCTGACGGAAACAATACGCAACAACGTGACCATTGACTGGGAGATAAAAGAAAATGTCAGGGCAAAGATGCGCGTTGCGGTTAAGCGGCTGTTAAGAAGATTTGGATATCCGCCAGACATGCAGCTGCTGGCCACTGAAACGGTGATAAAACAGGCTGAAATAATATCGGCGGAGTTGATTAGGAAATAATATCATGTAAACTATTGTCAAAGTAATTGCATGCTTCTTCCATTGTCATATCAGTCACATATTAGTTGTTTGGCATTATGTGCCAATATATGTATTCTTTTTGTTTCAATAATATCACATATCACAAATGAAGAAAGACCGATATTATTTGATATGATAATTCTATAACTTTGCTATTTGGTAATTATGGCGATTATTTTTTAATTTTCTGTACCATAAAGATACAACATTTTCGCTAATCGCTATATTTACAGGAATTCACAATTCATCGAACTCACGTCAAACAACAAATACAAAGAAGCTATCACACAATATCACCAGACTTCAATAATTCGTCAAGAGTTACATCACCGTGCGACTTCATATATTTGTCAATCTTATTCACATAATCTGTATTAAACACGTTTCTGCCAGCCACTTTATTTACCGCCCACATTATTTTTGCTGCGTGAATTTCCCTACCCTTCCTTGACGGTGATTTTACTGACTTATAAGGATATAGACTTAAAAGATAGAAACTTATACAATCTGAGACAATGTATTCACGAGACATGAATTTACATTGCTTCTGCGTATAATACTTTTTATAAATAGGATAATCAGCCCCAAGATATTTGTCCAAGAAGATACCAATTGCTCCATCCACAACAATAACGCTTTGATCTAAAGACCCTATCTGAGAGTAGATATAAGGTAGCTTCACCCCAGGAATAAGTTCCCGAAGCTTTTTGAATGCTTTCTTAAACTCTTTGTTTATATCTGACATATCTGCATACTGCAGTTCCACATCAGAAATAATTTTCTGTAAGAGAGTATCTTGGTAATAATTAAGAAACTTGCTGTTTATCTCAGGATCGCTGATCTCACCAAGCTGTAACACGTCTTCTATCAATATACGCGTTTCCCTTGGATAATCTGTATTAAGCTGTTGCAATGCTGCAAAATCACCCGTTGTGAGATAACGCGTCTCAATACGATCGTAACGCTTCACCTCAATACGTCCATTTGCTCCCTCATCATTCTGCTTCAATTTTATTCCACATGATACGAACAGAAACAGAAGCACAAATGATATTATATGATATAAAGTTTTCACTAATAGAGATATAACATTGCAATAAACCTATACAAAAATACTAAAAAATATTTTCAAATCCAAATATTCCTCTAAAACAAGTTAAAATTTTAACTAAAATCTTTATTTTTGGTTTATTTTATTGAATTTGGACAAAAATTCTTAATCAATTATAGATCACTGAATTTGTGTATGCCTCTAAAATAGAATTGCCATAACAACGACTTCTCATAAAGGCCGGCAATAGTCTTTACACGACGTTTTTTCTGAATATTAAGCCTGTCATTTTTAAATTCCGGAAGCCACTTACAGAAATCACGCCTTGCCTTTAAGACAGCCTTAAATTCGCCAAAATTATGATCAACCATCAGCATCTTGAATGCCGCCACATAATCCAAAATAAAGCGCATGAACATGACCTTGCTTAAATCAGAATCTTCCGTATTCTTATACAACATAGTAAGATTGTTTCTGAAATTAAGATAGGTTTTCATCGGATTACTCTTAGGCAGTGTGCCGCCACCGACATGATACACTATGCTTGCCGGAACACAATATATCTTACGCCCCATTATACGCATTCGCCAGCATAAATCAATCTCTTCATTGTGCGCGAAGAATCGGGGATCAAAGCCTCCTGCATTCCAGAAGTCACTACTACGCACCAACATACATGCACCTGTTGCCCACAAAATCTCAGTAATATTATTATATTGTCCGGTATCTATCTCCACCTTATTAAATATACGGCCACGACAAAACGGATAACCATATTTATCAATAAAACCACCGGCTGCTCCCGCATACTCGAACATATCACGATTAAACATCGACAAAATTTTGGGTTGGCATGCGGCACACTCAGAATGAGCATTCATAAATGAAACAAGAGGATCAAGCCAATGCGGAGTCACCTCGACATCACTGTTTATCAACAGATAATACTCGGCATCCATCTGTCGCAAAGCTCTATTATATCCATCAGCAAAGCCATAATTTTTATCAAGCATTATAGTCCGTACATTCGGATAGGTGGTTCTGACATAGTCCATGGAATCATCAGTAGAAGCATTATCTGCGACAACAACTTCAGCAGCACCATCAGACGAATACTTTATAACAGAAGAAAGATAACTTTGCAGCATTTTCTTCCCATTCCAATTCAATATTACAATTGCTACTTTCATAATATATTTGCCTTTAATGCTGTTTTTTGACTATTAAAACCACCTAATCTGACATTAATCAACTGATTATCGTATGCCTCAATACACTCTGACGGTGAAAGCTCCACGCGTATGTAGTTACGAGTGAATCCATGCATTGCTTTTCCTTTCGAGGCTTTCTCAAACAACACCTCCGCATCCTGCCCAATATGTTTCTCATAAAAGGCATCCCGCTTCATATCGCTGAGCTCCAACAAACTCCGACAGCGCTCTTTCTTTTCTTTTTCAGACACAATATAAGGAATCTTCAAGGCAGCCGTACCCGGACGTTCACTATAAGGGAATACATGAAGTTGGGTAACATCCAGATTTTTCAGAAAATCATAACACTCCTCAAAATGCTCAGGGTGCTCACCTCTGCAACCAACCATGACATCCACACCGATAAATGCGTCCGGCATCAATTGCTTTATGACATTTATCTTATGTGCAAACAATTTCTTATCATACCTTCTGTGCATCAAGCGTAACACCTCGTCAGAACCGCTCTGTAACGGTATATGGAAATGAGGCATGAAAGCCCTGCTATTTGCACAATACTCTATAAGTTCATCATCAAGCAGATCCGGCTCCATACTGCTTATTCTGAATCGTTTTATTTCCTCGACTTGGTCAAGCGCTTTTACAAGATCTATAAAGCGTTCATGTGTAGTCTTGCCAAAATCACCGATGTTAACTCCGGTCAGGACAATTTCCTTACCACCCTCCTCTGCCGCATGTCGGGCTTGAGCGACAAGCGAGCTGATGTCTGGATTTCGAGAAAAGCCTCTTGCATAAGGTATCGTACAATATGTGCAGAAATAGTCACATCCATCCTGTACCTTAAGGAAATAACGTGTACGGTTACCTCTCGAACAAGACGGAGCAAATGTCTTTATATCCTTTGTCTTGACCGAAAAATACTGATGCAGATTTGTTTTCTCTTTGGACGTGGTCTCATTCAGACTTTGTTTTTTCGTCCATGCATCATTAAGAAAATCAATCAGCATTGCCTTTTCGTTTGATCCGAGCACCAGGTCCACACCATCTATCTTACTGACCGTTTCAGGTTGAAGCTGCGCATAACAACCTGTCACAACAACAAGTGCACCGGGATTATTTCTTACCAAGCGGTGAATGGCCTGCCGGCATTTATGATCTGCCACATCAGTTACCGAACATGTATTAATAAGACATATATCTGCGACCTCCCCTGTCTCGGCGCTTCTCACTCCCATGTCGCTCAACATTTGTGCAAATGTTGAAGTTTCTGAGAAATTCAATTTACATCCGAGAGTATAATATGCCGCTATTTTACCTTGAAAAACAGAACTATCTATCATTTATATTACATTTGGAAATACAAAAGTAATAAAAAACTCAAAAGTATCTTCATTATTATATATGAATAAACACCATATTTTTACTTTATAGTAAGAATATCATAGAATGATAATATATAATTAAAGGTCATAATAATTGTCTTTGAATAAGCGCGAATATCCGTTAACATTTATTATCATTTCGAAACCATCTGAATATCAAGCAGTTAGAAAAAAGTTACACAAAAGACAAAAAAAAAATCAAAAAAAATGATGTTATAAGAAAAAAATGCTTACCTTTGCAACGTTTTAATAAACAAATGATTGTTTTACAGATTTAAAAAGCAAAGAAAATGAAGAAATTAGTTTTAATGTTCGTAGCTATCGCAGCTATCTCATTCGCATCTTGTGGTAACAACACAAAAACAGCTGCAACAAACGCTGATTCACTGTCTGACACAGCAGCAGTAGAAGACACAGTTGCTCCTGCTGACTCTTTGACAGGTGACAGCCTCTAATCAAGAGCTAGAACAAAAAATGAGAGATTGACCGCCAGACCTAGTCTGACGGTTTTTTTTGTGCCACACAACCAACAAAATCAGGATTGTTATAATCAATAAATATCCTATCAACATTTGAAAGCCTCAGTATGGTGACACTTCATTTATTGCCAGTATAATTTCATATTATAAAACCGGAAAACATAGTTAGCTTCTTTCCAAATCTTAATGTCAGCCATTTTTGAAGAAAACTAAAGCAATCAACTTACAATTTTTCTTGACTCAATTTTGACAGAATAAAAGCAGAAAATAGATATAAGAGGAAGTTAAATCCGATATTATAAAGGCTAGTTCATCCTGTACAGTCTTTACATCTACCCTATTTGTAGTCCGAAATAATTAATCTGACGTTCTAATAATGCCCATTTTAGCCTCTGATTATACCCACCTTAGGGCGTGATTTGGTTCATTTCAGAGCCTGATATGGGCTTAACTGCATGATGAAACAGTGCTTATTCCTTGGCTGAGAAATAATTTTTAAATGTAAACCATTAGTATTCAATATATTGTGAAAATCTTTCATAATTCACATATTTGCGCCCGATGGAAAGTCAGCCCGTAAATACTCGCTTATTTTTTAGGGTAGAACAGAAAACTCATACGAAAAATCACCGGGTACTGAAAATCTGGAAGTATACCACCGACACCACCCTTTCTGCAGAAAAAGTACAATGCTTATTACAGATTAGAGTCATGGTTTCCAATCTTAATCGATCTATTGCTTTTTTACAGAGCTAATTCATATCATAAGAAGCGTTATATCACAAAGAATGAAAAATAATAAACAGAGTTGAAGCTACGATAAACATGCTACGTGTTTTTTACATATTATACCAAATTTAGTTGATCAGCAGCCGCCAACTGATATGATACAACCGACACTAAACGAAATTAACCATAAAAAATAAAAGCAGATGATAACCACCATCTGCTTTTATCTTTATAATAAGATATTATCTTTATTTATATTCAGCCCAACTCTTGATATCGATATCGCAGAGTTTCAATGTACAGAAAGCATTTATGAATGCACTTGCCAAACGACTGTTTGTAACCAACGGCACATTAAGGTCGATGGAAGCGCGGCGTATCTTGTAACCATCTGTCAGCTCACGCGGTGTAAGATCCTTAGGAATATTGACAACCATGTCTATCTTCTTCTCATGCAGCAATGTCAATGCCTGAGGCTCCTTGCCTTCTTCCGAAGGCCAATATACGCGGGTATTACGTACGCCGTTCTCATCCAGATATTTGGATGTGCCACCTGTAGCATACAATTCATAGCCATTCTCCACCAACTTCTTTGCAGCATCAAGCATCTCTGCTTTCTGCTTTGCGGCACCGGTTGACAGAAGTATGGTTTTCTTTGGTATTCCCTGCCCTACGGCAAGCATACTCTTAAGAAGCGCATCATTAGTATCATCACCCAGACAACCAACCTCACCGGTTGAGGACATATCCACACCCAAAACAGGATCGGCCTTCTGCAATCTGTTGAATGAGAATTGAGATGCCTTAATTCCGACATAATCAAGGTCGAACAGGTTCTTGTTGGGTTTCTCTACCGGCAAGCCAAGCATTACTTTTGTAGCAAGATCAATGAGGTTGAGCTTGAGCACCTTGCTGACAAACGGGAATGAACGAGAGGCTCTAAGGTTGCACTCAATAACGAGAATGTCATTATCGCGGGCCATAAACTGAATATTGAACGGACCGGATATATGCAATTCCTTCGCAATCTGACGGCTTACACGTTTTATACGACGAACAGTCTCAACATAAAGTTTCTGCGGCGGGAACTGTATTGTGGCATCACCGGAATGTACTCCGGCAAACTCGATGTGCTCAGATATAGCGTATGCAATGATCTCACCTTTATTGGCAACCGCATCCATTTCTATTTCCTTGGCATGTTCTATGAAACGGCTTACAACAACAGGGTGATCTTCGGATACATTAGCAGCCAATTTCAAGAAGCGCTCCAGTTCCTCACGATTTGAACATACATTCATCGCTGCTCCTGACAAGACATAAGACGGTCTTACAAGAACAGGGAATCCCACCTTCTCAATGAACTTGTTGATATCATCCATTGAAGTAAGGGCGCTCCACTCCGGCTGACTGATATTATTGCGCGACAACATTGACGAGAACTTGGCACGGTCTTCAGCATTGTCAATATCCTTTGCAGATGTTCCCAATATAGGCACATTCTCGGCGTCAAGCTTCATTGCCAGATTATTCGGAATCTGACCTCCGGTAGAAACAATCACGCCATAAGGACATTCAAAGTCAATGATATCCATTACACGTTCGAACGTGAGCTCATCAAAATAGAGTCGGTCGCACATATCGTAATCCGTAGAAACTGTCTCCGGATTGTAGTTTATCATTACAGAACGATATCCTTCCTTGCGTATGGTGTTCAATGCCTGCACGCCACACCAGTCGAACTCTACAGAACTACCTATTCTATAAGCACCGGAACCAAGAACTATTATAGAGCGTTTGTCGCGATCGAACGTAATGTCGCTTGCAACACCGGAATAAGTGACATACAGATAATTTGTATGTGCCGGATATTCAGCCGCAAGAGTATCGATTTGTTTCACAACCGGAAGGATGCCATAATTCTTACGCAACTGACGGATTGTAAGCATGGCCTTATGCATATTGCCGATTTCAGACTCCAGTCCGACGGCACGTGCTATCTGGAAATCGGTAAAGCCATAGACTTTAGCCGTTCTCAACAGTTCCTTATCAAGATTGTTCACACTCTTGAGTGCCTTCATCTGTTCATCTATATCGATGATGTGCTTAAGCTTCTCAAGGAACCATTTGTCAATCTTTGTCAGATCATGTATCTGGTCGATTGTGTATCCCTTGTGCATTGCCTTGGATATGATGAAGATTCGTTTATCGGTCGGTTCACGCAATGCAACATCGATATCGTCGATTTCCAGCTCTTTGTTCTCGACAAAGCCATGCATGCTTTGACCTATCATACGCAATCCTTTTTGTATTGCTTCCTCGAAGCTGCGTCCGATGGCCATAACCTCACCGACAGACTTCATCGACGAACCAAGCTCTCTGTCAACACCGCGGAATTTGCTCAAATCCCAACGCGGAATCTTGCAGACAACATAATCGAGCGCCGGCTCAAAAAATACACTTGTCGTTTTGGTTATCGAGTTCTTCAGTTCGAACAGTCCATATCCCATACCAAGCTTTGCGGCCACGAATGCAAGAGGATAACCTGTTGCCTTTGAAGCCAACGCAGACGAACGGCTCAAACGGGCATTTACCTCTATGACTCTATAATCCTCGCTGTTCGGATCAAGAGCATACTGCACGTTACATTCTCCAATAATACCGATATGACGTATTATTTTTATTGCAAGAGAACGTAATTTCTGACTTTCATGATCGGTCAATGTCTGAGTAGGAGCGACAACAATGCTCTCGCCTGTATGTATTCCTAATGGATCGAAATTCTCCATATTACATACAGTTATACAGTTGTCATATCTGTCTCTTACAACCTCGTACTCAATTTCTTTCCATCCTTTCAAACTTTTTTCCACCAAGACCTGTGGAGAGAAAGAGAATGCTTTTTCGGCAAGACGGTTCAGTTCATCTTCGTTATCACAGAAACCACTACCAAGTCCACCTAAAGCATAGGCAGCACGCAATATTACCGGATAGCCTAACTCGGCAGCAGCCTTGCGTGCTTCTTCAATTGTTTCGCATGCTTCGCTTTTAATAGTCTTGACGTTAATCTCATTGAGCTTCTCGACAAACAGTTCACGGTCTTCCGTATCCATGATAGCCTGGACTGATGTACCAAGGACCTGCACACCGTATTTCTCAAGAACACCCTCGCGATATAGAGCCACACCGCAATTCAATGCAGTCTGCCCACCAAAAGCAAGCAATATACCGTCAGGTCTCTCCTTCTCAATAACCCGCTCAACGAAATAAGGTTGTACGGGCAGAAAATATATCTGATCGGCGACACCTTCAGAAGTTTGTACCGTCGCAATATTTGGATTTATCAATACTGTTGTTACACCTTCCTCACGCAGAGCCTTAAGTGCCTGAGAGCCAGAATAATCAAATTCTCCTGCTTCTCCTATCTTAAGGGCGCCAGAGCCCAACAGCAAAACTTTCTTTATATGCTCGTATTTCATACTTATTATATATTACTTACTTTAATGTATCTACAAATTTATCAAACAAGAATTCCGTATCTAAAGGTCCGGCACAAGCCTCCGGATGGAATTGGCTTGAGAACCAAGGATTCTGTTTATGCTTAATTCCCTCATTTGAGCCATCGTTCATATTAACAAAAAGTTCTTCCCAATCAGAACCTATCGTAGTTCCATCTACGGCATATCCGTGATTTTGCGTTGTAATATAACAATTATTGGTACCTACCAAACGTACCGGCTGATTATGAGAACGGTGACCGTATTTCAATTTATAAATTCTCGCACCCCCGGCCTTTGCCAACAGCTGATTTCCCATACATATTCCACATATCGGTTTACGTGACATCTGCATCTGTTTACGAAGAACATTAACCGCGTCTTCACACATATCAGGGTCACCAGGACCATTAGCCAAGAACAAACCGTCAAAGTCCATATCTGTATAATCGTAGTTCCATGGAACACGGATTATCTCAACACCACGTTTTATAAGACAACGTATTATATTGGCTTTAACACCACAGTCAACAAGGACTACTTTCTTTCCTGCTCCTTCATTATATCTTATTACATCACGGCAACTTACCTTATCAACGAAATTCACACCTTCGTAAGAAGCCTGCGGAATGTTATCCGGTTCATCATCAAAAAGAATCTTACCCATCATAACTCCATGCTCACGAAGTACCTTTGTAAGCTCTCTTGTATCTATTCCTGTGATGCCAGGGACATGTTCACGCTTCAGCCAATCAGCAAGACTCTCATTTGCATTCCAATGCGAATAACGCTCACTATAATCTGCTACAATAATAGCTGTTGCATATATCCTGTCACTTTCCATAAATAACGGCAGGTTATTCTTATCATAAGAAAATGACGGGACACCGTAATTTCCTATAAGCGGATAAGTTAATACCATAAGCTGTCCTGCGTATGACGGGTCGGTCAATGATTCAGGATATCCAACCATGGCCGTATTAAAAACAACCTCACCGGCCACCGGCGCTTCATAGCCAAATGATTTACCATGGAACTTAATTCCGTTCTCTAAAACTAAAGTTACGTTTCTCATTTTTGATTTTAGAATTTCTTTTCGTTCTGATAAACATTCTCAATGTAATTCACAAAAGCCTGATTACACAATTTCGTGCCTCCTGGCGTAGGATACTTTCCTGTAAAATACCAGTCTCCTTTATGATCAGGTATAGCTTTATGTAATCCATCAATTGACTGAAATACTAATTCTATCGGAGTTTTAACTTCCGTAGGACGCAATATCTCAACAATTTTCTTATTTATCTCATCAACCGTGAACGGATCGTATATGTCACGCACACAATTGCGCATATCTTTTGCTTGTTTTTCCAATTCCTTTTTACAAGCATTGTATGTATCTGTTATCAAATCATACTTTCCTCTTTCCTTCAACAGTTCTATCGTTGCCCTGAACGCACAGAACTCTTCAAGACGTGCCATATCTATTCCGTAATAATCAGGATAACGTATTTGCGGAGCACTGCTGACTATTACGATCTTCTTTGGATGCAGCCTGTCAAGAATACGCAAGATGCTTTCTCGCAGTGTTGTACCTCTTACTATGCTGTCATCAATGACAACAAGATTATCTACGTAAGGCACGATACTTTCATACGTTATATCATATACATGTGATGCAAGATCGTTTCGCGAATTACCCTCCGTAATAAAGGTTCTTAACTTTATATCTTTCCATGCAACCTTCTCAGAACGAACATAATCGCTCAAAATAGAAACCAATTCTTCTTTTGTTGGGATATGTCCTAACTCCTGTATCTTTTTTATTTTACTTTCATTCACATAGTGTTTGAATCCGGTAAGCAATCCATAATATGCCACCTCTGCCGTGTTGGGAATAAACGAGAAAACAGTGTGTTTAACGTCGTAGTCAATAGCTTTCAGAACCGGATCACATAAACTTTCTCCCAACTGTTTGCGCTCCTTATAAATATCTCTGTCACTACCACGGCTGAAATAAATTCGTTCGAACGAACATGCACTGTCTCCTTTTACCGGTATAACTTCCTCAATTGAGAAATCACCATTGCGCTTTACCATTAAAGCATGACCAGGACTTAATTCTTTAATATCCTCGCACTCAAGATCGAAAGTTGTCTGTAAGACAGGACGTTCACTGGCAACTGCCACAAATTCATCGTTCTTATAATAAAACGCAGGTCTTATTCCCCAAGGGTCACGCATTGAAAACATTTCTCCGCTGCCAGTAATGCCACAAACAACATATCCACCATCAAAATCAGTCATTGTGCTTTTCAGCACGTTCCTCATCTCGACATGGTCGTTAATATATTCAGTTATCTGTTTATTTTCCAACCCAAGTTCTTTGGCCTTCACGAAATTACGCTCCACCTCTCTATCAAGACGGTGTCCCATAAATTCCAACATGATGTAAGCGTCACTGTATATTCTTGGATATTGTCCCTGCAATGTAAGCTTATTAAATATCTCATCAACATTCGTCATATTGAAATTTCCGCATAAGCAAAGATTCTTTGCCTGCCAATTATTTCTACGCAGGAACGGATGAACATACGACAACCCCCTTTTACCGGTTGTAGAATATCTTAAGTGGCCCATATACAGCTCACCGGCAAAAGGCAGATTATTCTTTGCGAAAACAGCATCCGCCAACTGTTCCTGATCCAATCTTTTAAGACAACGATGCGCATTTGCAAATATTTCCGTAATAGCATCCTTACCTTCAGCACGCTCACGGAACATGTATTCCTTACCCGGTACACTATTGAGCTTAACACAGGCCATACCTGCACCTTCTTGCCCACGATTGTGTTGTTTCTCCATCATAAGATAGAGTTTATTCAACCCAAACATCCACGTACCGTACTTATCTTGATAATATTTTAACGGTTTTAGCAATCTTATCATTGCAATACCGCATTCATGCTTCAATGGTTCCACTTTGTTATATTTTTATTTGCATTTATAATTATCACTCTACCGTCACAGACTTAGCCAGATTTCTCGGCTGATCAACGTTTTTACCTTTACATACAGCAACATGATAAGCCAAAAGCTGTAAAGGAATAACATCAATAAGAGATTCGAAACATTCCATTGTATCAGGAAGCTCTATCACTTCATCGGCTATTCGACTTATGGTGTCGTCACCTTTGCTGACAAGTGCTATTACTTTTCCCTGACGTGCCTTTATTTCCTGTATATTGCTTAGGATCTTTTCATACATCTTATTATGCGTTGCTATTACAACAACAGGCATATCTGAATCAATAAGAGCTATCGGGCCATGTTTCATTTCAGCAGCAGGATATCCTTCCGCATGTATATAGCTTATTTCCTTAAGCTTCAGTGCTCCCTCAAGCGCAACCGGATAACAATATCCCCGGCCCAAATACAAGAAATTACGGGCGTAAGTAAAAATCCGGCTCAAATCGGCAATTCGATTATTAAGTCCTAATACCGTTTTCATCTTCTCAGGTATAGACCACAATTCTTTTATTGCATCAGAATAAACCTTATCGTCAATAACGTTTTTCTCCTTAGCAAGTGCCAATGCAAACATAGCCAGCACTGTAACCTGACCAGTGAATGCTTTCGTGGATGCAACACCTATCTCCGGACCCACATGTATGTAACTTCCGGTATCGGTTGCTCTCGGGATGCTTGCTCCGATTACATTACAGATACCATAAATAAAAGCACCTTTCTTTTTGGCAATATCCACTGCTGCCAATGTGTCCGCAGTCTCACCACTTTGGGATATGGCAATAACAACATCACTGTCAGATACTACAGGATTTGAATAACGGAACTCACTGGCATATTCCACATCGACCGGAATACGACAGAAATTCTCTATCAGATATTTACCTATAAGACCTGCATGCCACGATGTGCCACACGCAACAATTATCACACGTTTGGCACCAAGCAATACATCTTTATGATCTATAATGGCACTTAATGTTATCTTGTCATTATCGACATTCACCCTTCCACGCATACAATTTCTGAGACATTCTGGCTGTTCGAATATCTCTTTCAGCATAAAATGAGGGAAGCCTCCTTTTTCTATCTGACCAAGATTCAAATCTACAGTCTGTATTTCCGGATTGAGTTCTCTGTTAAATATATTAACTACCTTCAAACCTTCTCCGAGACGCATTACCGCAATGTTTCCATCTTCCAGATATACGACCTTATCCGTATATTCAATAATAGGAGAAGCGTCTGAACCTAAGAAAAATTCATTGTCTCCGATACCCACTACAAGAGGGCTCTGTTTTCTTGCCGCAATAATCTGATTGGGATTTTTCTTATCCAATATTGCTATTGCGTAAGCTCCGATAACCTGATGAAGTGAAAGCTGCACAGCAGTCAGGAGATCAAGATTCTTCTTATTTTGAACGTATTCTATAAGCTGAATTAAAACTTCTGTATCTGTATCTGAGCGGAAATGCACTCCGTTTGCAATAAGATTACGCTTTATCTCGTTGTAATTCTCTATTATTCCATTGTGGATTATGGCAAGATTCTTAGATTCTGAATAATGAGGATGTGCATTTCTTGAAGACGGCTCTCCATGAGTTGCCCAACGGGTATGCGCAATTCCAACATGTCCGCTTAAATCTTTATCTTTACAAAAATCCTCAAGATCAGATACCTTTCCTTTTGTTTTATATACATTCAACTGAGCGTCATCACTTATCATGGCCACGCCTGCACTATCATAGCCACGATATTCCAATCTTCTTAGTCCCTTTATTAAGATAGGATAAGCATCCCTGTTTCCTAAATACCCTACAATTCCGCACATAATCAACAATAATTACATTTACATAAAACAAACGTTAGACATAATCTTTAATAAAAATGTCTAACGTTCATATTTACATGTATTTAATTTCTTAAGATATTAATAACCAATGATGCAAGCGATGTCAATATACTAACACCTGACAACCATAATGTTGTTGAAGTTCCAATAGAAGAAGCCTTGGCCCTTACCTTGTTTGGTTGTACATATATAATGTCGTTTTGCTGCACATAGTAATATGGTGAATTTATAAAGTTCGCATCATTAAGATTTATCCTTACCTTGCTTTTCTCACCGTATTCATTCTCTCGTATCAACAAAACATTATCACGTCGTCCGTATATGGTAAGATCTCCGGCCTGTGCCAAAGCCTCTATAACGCTCATCTTCTCAGCATTGACCGGTATTACACCAGGACTGTTAACCTCTCCGGATACTGTAACACGGAAGCTTGACATTCTGACTGTCACAACCGGATTCTCCGAACCGGACATATAAGGCATTATTTTCTCACGAATCAAATCTTCGCACTGGCCTTTTGTCAATCCGGAAACATGTATCTTTCCAATTACTGGGAAATTGATGTTTCCACTGTTATCTACTAGATATCCTTGCGTAGATTCCGAAGACAGTCCCGCGCCTGCAGATGCCGAATACAGATTGAATGGACGTGCCGCATCAGGATTAGTCGTATTTACAATTATTGACAGCATATCTTTCGGCATAATCTTTGCATCATACAATCCGCGAGAGGCAGTCAAATCCACGCTGTCGATATTTTGAAAGTACGCGACATGCTTGGCACTTGAACAACTATCTAACATCACAATAATCGCGACAAGAGCGATTAGGTTAAGAAATAATCTTTTCATAATAAAGAAGAACTGAACAATTAATTTATTTGCAAAAATACGATTATTTTTGATACTGACAAAGGGTTTATATGATTTATTTATAAACCATAAGTCATATGCATTTTTATTTAAACAAATAAAATATCACGTTTTTTTCAGAAAACAATTTTTTTATAGTATCTTTGCTATCTCAATGCATAGATGACCATATGAGTAGCAGATACAGCATTCATTACAGTAAAGTTTTGCTTATATACACAGGCGGAACAATCGGAATGGGGTGTAATCCACATACAGGAGCTCTTGAGCCATTGGATTTCAACCACCTAATAAGCAACATGCCAGAATTTTCTTATATTAAAGCAGAAGTTGATACCTACCAGTTCAACAAGCCTGTTGACTCAAGCGATATGTCTCCACTAATGTGGATTCAACTTGTAAACATAATATCCGAACGATATGATCAATACGATGGTTTTGTTGTTTTACACGGTACAGATACCATGGCATACACAGCATCCGCATTGTCGTTCATGCTGGAGAATCTCACAAAACCGGTAATACTTACAGGAAGTCAGCTCCCTATCGGACAACTTCGTACCGACGGTAAGGAGAATCTTATAACAAGCATTGAACTTGCATCAGCCAAAAATCGGAGCGGACACGCAATTGTTCCGGAAGTATGTATCTATTTCAGCGGAAGACTTCTGAGGGGCAACCGCAGTACAAAGCAGAATGCCGACGGTTTCAATGCGTTCAATTCATTCAACTATCCTCACTTGTGCGATGCCGGAGTGGGATTTAATTTTCATTATCATTACATACTGAAACCAGACTTTTCCAGTCCTATGATACCACATACAAAACTGGATCCGAACGTTGTTATTTTCTCTCTTTTCCCTGGGATACAAGAGAACATCGTCAGACATGTACTTGAAGCGCCGGAATTGAGAGGAATCGTTATGCGAAGCTATGGTAGCGGTAATGCGCCACGCCAGGA
>ULMG01009937.1_pt1 | contig 15786 bp, 10 predicted proteins | sample 1951601 | NCBI WGS metagenome assembly ULMG01 (sample SAMEA4835545, study PRJEB28245) | human gut metagenome | biome: gut microbiome; material: fecal sample | place: Denmark | collected 2008
ATGCTAGTTTTAAACAACTTTGTTTAAAACAACCTTGTTTAATTTGTTTTTTTTGCTATCTTTGCAGAAGTTCTGTATCTGCTGCCAATGTAACCCGCCTCAAGAAGTCCTTGATGGTGAAAGATCTGATTACAATACCTGCTCCTAAGCATCTGGAAATGAGTGACCCCATCTTGGCGTTGTGGCTCAAGAGAAGAGTGTGGAAGGAAGCATAAAAGGATAAAGCCTCTTCTGTATTCCGGGTATATGAAAACCTGGAATGCGGAAGGGGCTTTTCGGGGATTTACCTTTTCTTATTTAAAGAACCTGTTAAGCTGTTTGATGGCTTTGTCAAACTGCTTAGCTGGCAGACGGTAGTTCTTTACCGGATTCATGTGGGCATCATAAACATCCAGGGCACCATCGGCTGTCTTTTCCAGGATGGTGTCGTTGTTGATGATGAAGGCATAGTTCAGATTGCTGCCTACTACATGCCACAGTCTAGGCGTCTTATCCATCATCATTCTGCCCATCGAATAATCGGCAGGATTGTTCTTTATGCCCAGATGATTCTTCATCAATGTAGGAACCACATCATAATGAGTGGTGCGATGCATAAACTTCTGAGGCTTTGCGCCAGGAACATGCCAAATCATAGGCACGCCAATCTGAGCTTTGGAGAAGTTGCCGTTATGTCCCCAGTAATTATGATGGTTCTCATTGAACTCCTGACTGTGGTCGCCCGAAAGAACGATGATGGTGTTATCCATCAGTCCCTCCTTTTTCAAGGTCTCGAAGATGCGGCCCAGCAGCAGGTCGTCCTGATAGCAGCAGTTGCGATACATATTCCAGAAAGGAGTAGGATCCATATCGTTGCTGAGTTTGGTATAGTCGGCATACGCCCAAGCCGGCTGGAAACGCTTGTTCTTGTCGGCAGGAAGCCCAAAGCTATGAGGCAGGTCGAAGAACAGGAATGAGAAGAAAGGTTTCCCACTCTTCTTATGCTGCTGTGAATCGCTGATGAATTCCTCTGCTATCCTTGTATCTCGCTCCAGCGGAGTATTGCCTTTCGTCTCGGTATGGATGCCTGGCACTCCGCCAAATATGACTCTCCCGAATGGCGGGTCGGCAAAGGTGGCACTCGGATAGGTCTGTATCTCGTATCCCAGTTCCTGCAGGCGCTTGATGAAGAGCGGCTGGATATGAGCAGGGTCAAAACTCTCCCAGTAGTAGCAGGATAGTCCGAAGAAGAGGCTGAACACACCGCTTCGGGTTCCATTGCTGCCGCTCACGTGATTGCTGAACCATTGGTTTTGCTGTGCAAACTGATAGGCATTCGGCATGCATTCGGCTGTTAAGGAACGGGTATTCCAGGAGTCTATCAGGATGAAGATGATATTTGGCAGCGAATCAGGGTTCATCTTTTCCTTCTGTAGCGGCTGGATAGGATATTGTATATCCGCACTCTGCTTGCCATTCATCTGTATCATGCTTTCTCTAGGAGGCGTACATCCTAACTTCAGCAACAGACCATTCGAAGTGGTTGGGAAGTAATAAGGCAACAATGCGCTGCTCTTCATCACGGAAGGCTGCTGATAGAAGGCTCCATAGATATGGCAGAGATGGGCAAAGAGGGTGCTGCCGATGATGCATCCTGCGATGGTCCAGGCGTATGCCTTCTGGCGTTTCTTCCATAGAAGATAAGAGGCATACCAGGTGCCGACAACGATGGCAGCTACCACCAGGAAGAGTGCTATCTCCTTCAGATATAGCATTATATCGAAATTGAATATTTCTCCAGCTCCCTCGCCGAATACCATACTCAATACAAAGCCGTTGATATGGAAATGATAGATGGCATACACCTGCGAGTTGAGATAGTTGATGATGCAGAGCAGTATGATACCAACAATCTGTACGATTCTAGCCGTCTTGGTACATCTGCAAAACGTAAAGATGAGGCTGAGAAGATAAGGTATCAGCGCAAACATGGCTGCATGACTGATGCAGGAGGTTATGAAGAATAACCATCCTTCTAAATCCATCAACCCGAGTATCGAAGAATCGGTGATGTAGAGTCCAAACTGTAGGGCTATCAGTAATGTAGAGAAGGCAAAAAACAAGAATCCCTGTTTTATGCTTTTTATAATCAGAGATTTATAGTTCTTCATTTTTTTTGAATTCTAGTCACAACTATTAATCCTTAGATTTTAACAGAGAAAAATACTTATCTAGAACCATCAGCGAGATGATATCCTCACGCTGCTTATCCTTGAATTGCTCTACATATTCGTGAGCGTGGTTGATGATAGCTTGCGCTTCATCTGGATGAGCAGTATAATAGTCCATCTTTTCCTCAAGATCAGAGAAATCAGGCTTTACTTCTATATAATGATAGTCTGGCTTCAGAGTTCCTTCCATAAACCAAGTTTCATAATATGGCTTAGGCATCACGGCGATGGAATTGGAAGACATAATCCATTTCAGATTGCTTGCTACGTCATTTCCCTCCAGAGCCATCACGTATTTGTACTTCAGATGGTCGTAGATGGAAATCTTGTCGCTCTTCCATTCTGGCTTAATCAAATCTATGGTTCCGATATCGAAGCGAGAATTTCCGAAAAACTTCTCTACGAATTGCACACGGATGTCCTTACAGGCTATTTTTCCTCTAAAGATAGCTTGATCTTTCTTTTCTGCAAACGAAAGCTTATCCTTCACGAAGATGAAATGGCGTACCTTGTCCATCTTGAGCAATACGGAGTTCTGGTTTTCTCCATGAATTGGGCGGCTTTTTACAATGGTAGGAATATCTTCCACATACGTGATGTCACCAGGCAGGAGATTCCATTTGTTGTTGCCGTTAAAACAGCGGGCATACTCCAAGGTATCCAGATAATATACCTTCTGGCGGGTCATCGGCTGTTCTGCAACTTTTACAGCTTTCTTTTCCCACAAATCTTTGTTGAGATGAAGATAGTTTTCTGTAAGCTTGTTGTAGTAGTTTACTCGGCTTAGAATATAGTCATAATCTTTGCGTTTCTTGGCTTTGGCTAGTAAACGCTGTCCCCTCCATATCAGGATGCAGGCAGGAGTATAAAGACGGGCGTATTCCTTGATGTAATACCAGGGTTTGCTGTTTTTTCCGCTATGGAATTTATATTTCAGTTTTTGAATATTCATTGGATTTCTTATTTTTTATGAAAACTATAATGATGTTTTTGGCTACAAAATTATGAAATATACTTTAAACTTGCAAGAAAATAGATAAAAAAAAGCAAGTATCAATAAAGGAAGAAAGATAATTTCCCTAAAATTTTGCTTTTCTGATAGTTTTTCGTATCTTTGCAACCTATGAGATATCTGGATGGTATCTAGTTTAAGAATATAAAAGAATAGTATGTTAGAAGTACGTGATAGATTAAACTTCGAGGATTATCTGGATTCACTCTTGAATAGTATAGAGAGTGATGACTTGGAGTTTAAAAGTGCTGCCGGTGGATTTCCTGGCAGCTTTTGGGATACCTATTCAGCCTTCGCCAATAGCGAAGGAGGAGTTATCGTGCTTGGAGTAATAGAAAAAAAAGGTAAGTTCTATATAGATAATCTATCTGATGAACAGATTGAGAAATATACAAAGGACTTTTGGAATAATGTGAATAATCGAGCTACGGTTAGTTGTAACCTGTTAAAAACAGAAGATGTCGTGGTAGAAGATTACAAAGGTCATAAACTTATGTTATTCTTTATTCCTCGTGCATCCAGAGAACAGCGTCCTGTTTATAGAACGTCTCAACCCTACAATGGTACTTTTAAGCGCAATCATGAAGGTGATTATAAATGTACGGAGCGAGAAGTGCAGCGTATGTTTTCAGATGCGAATGTTTCTAATCCCGCTGATAGCCGCATTTTGAGAAATTATTCATTAGATGATTTAGATATGGAGTCTATTGCTCAATATCGTCAATTATTTAAGTTGGCAAAGCCAGACCATCCTTGGTCTGTTTTGTCTGATTTTGAGTTTCTTAAAAAGATAGGTGCTTATCGTACAGATCGTGGAACGAAAGAAGAAGGTTTTACAATGGCAGGAGTTTTGATGTTTGGTAAAGAAGACGCCATTACTGATAATGAATGTTGCCCCGACTTCTTTCCTGATTACCAGGAAAAACTATCAGATAATCCTGAAATACGATGGACCAATCGTATTTGTCCTGATGGAACTTGGGAGGCAAATTTATTCCAATTCTATCTTCGTGTTCTTCCAAGATTATCAGCGGTCTTGCCAAAACCTTTCATCTTGGAGGGCAATATTCGTCGAGATGAAACCCCTGCGCATGTGGCTGTACGTGAAGCATTAGTAAATCTTTGTATTCATACCGATTATTCGGAAAATGCAACAATGGTAGTGCGTTTGTATAGCAATAAAATTGTTTTTACTAACCCGGGAACATTGTTGGTTTCTAAAATGCAATATTATGGAGAAAGTGCTAGCGTATGTCGTAACAAGACTCTTCAAAAGATGTTTATGCTGATTGGCTCTGCCGAAAAAGCGGGAAGTGGAGTTGATAAGATATTGGCTGGTTGGCGATTTGCAAATTGGAGAGCACCTATGTTGAGAACATTAAGTCAGCCTGACTTAGTGGAACTCACAATGATGATGGAGTCGATGATGGATGAAGGAACAAAGGATAGATTGGTTCGGATATTTGGAACAGAAGTTTTTTCTTTGGGACATGAACGCCTGTTGACTCTTAATGCAGCTTGCACAGATGGATATATTACAAATGAGAACTTAAGGGTTGTCTTTAACCAGCATAAGGCAGAAGTCGCCGATTTGTTGAAAGATATGTGTAAGCATAAATTGCTGGTTCAAGAGGGATATGGTAGAGGAACCAAGTATCGGTTGCCTATGACTGGTAATATTGCAAGCTCCGAACCTAATATTGCAAGTTCCGAGCCTAACATTGCAAGTTCCGAGCCTAATATTGCAAGTTCTGGGGCTAATATTGCAAGTTCCGAGCCTAATATTGCAAGTACTCGTGTAAAACAAAGAATGCCTTATCAAAGCTTAAAGGCTATGATTTGTACTGTTTGTTCTGAGTGGATATCTTTAGATGAATTATCGGCAATTGTAAGGCGAGACAAAATTTATTTGAGAAATTTTATAATTCCTAAGATGTTAGAAGATAATAGTCTGGAAATGCTATTCCCTGGCGTTCCTAACCATCCTAGGCAAAAATATAAAAGTACTGTAAACAAATGAAGATAAAGATAAACCCAAAATACGAAGAGATGAGAAGTTTCATCGAACGCATCCCGGATGTGTTCGAGCAGGAGGGACGTTGTATCTTTGAAGGACGAAATGTTATCAAGGCTTTTCATGTAAAGTTTGATGGAAAAGAGAAAGAAGTTGTGGTGAAGAGATACAAGCAGCCTAATTTCATTCAGAAGATAGGATATAGCTTCTTCCGCTCTACCAAGGCTTTCCGTGCCTATGAGAATGCCCTTAGGCTGATGGCAGATGGCTTTGCCACTCCCGAAGGCTTTGGATATATTGAAACGAGGGTAAAGGGACTTATTGACTATTGCTACTTTATCTCTGATATTGATAACAGTATGCCTATCAACGATCAGTTGAACTCCCCAGAGGAATTCAACAGGGTGATGGCGGCAGATTATGCGCACTTTGTGAATCGATTGCACCAGAAAGGCATCATCGATATTGACTTGAATGCCGGCAATGTGCTGTATCAGCTTCAGGCTGATGGTCATTATACGTTCTCGCTTATCGATATCAATCGTATGAGGTTTTACTCAGGCTATCCGCCGATGAAGGAATGTGTGGAAAACCTGACGAGGTTTACCGGAAGAATGGATGTCTTCGAGTGTGTGGCACGAGAGTATGTGAAACTGCGGGGAATGGATGAGAAAATATTACAAAAAATAATAGGAGCAAAGAAGATACACGATTGGCGATGGGTACATCGCAAAAGTATCTTGCATTATTTTAAACGTAAAAAGTTAGGTTTATGAAAACAACATTATTGATTACGACTTACAATTGGCCTAAAGCCTTAGAACTCGTGTTGTATAGCGTGTTGCATCAGCATGTTATGCCTGATGAAGTTGTTATTGCTGACGATGGTTCTACCGAAGAGACTAAAAAACTGATAGACCGTTATGCTGAAAAAATGCCAGTACCGGTAATTTGGGTTTGGCAGGAAGATAAGGGATTCAGAAGAACTTCCATTTTGAATAAGGCAATAGCAAAGGCTACGGGTGATTATATCATCCAAGTTGATGGAGATGTTGTTTTGAGTTCTCATTTTGTAGAAGACCATATAGAAATGGCTCAGAAAGGATGTTTCGTCTGTGGAAGTAGAGTGCTGCTGTCTGCCCAGATTTCCAAAAAAATTTTGGATACAAAGGTAGTCAATGTGAATCTTTGGAACATGCCTTTCAGTTATGTAAGCAATAGCTTCCGTTCTCATGTGTTCCGCAGATTGCTGGCTTTTCGCTATGCCCGTAGAATCGACCATCTCAGAGGTTGCAACATGGCTTATTGGAGAGAGGATGCCATCAAGGTAAATGGTTACAATGAGGATTTGCTGGAATGGGGACATGAGGATGCCGAGTTTGCCTATCGCCTGCATTTTGCTGGCGTTCGGAAGAAGGCTCTGAAGATGGGAGGAATCATGTACCATCTTTATCACAAGGAGGCGTCTAAAGCCCAAGAGAACATGCATAAAGATGTTTTGAACCAGGTGAAGAAGGAGCGTTTGGTTCGTTGCACAAATGGTATCGATCAATATTTATAGAGCATAGATATATGGATAAGACAAGTGTAGAACAAGAGCAGGGAAATGGCATCTCGGTGGTTATTAATACCTATAATGCCTCCTGCCATCTTCAGCAGGTGCTGGATACAGTGAAGGGCTTTGACGAGGTGGTTGTCTGCGACATGGAAAGTACCGACGATACCTTGGATATTGCAAAGCGTAATGGTTGCAAGATAGTTGTTTTCCCTAGAGGCAGTTATCAGATTTGTGAACCGGCAAGACAGACAGCCATAGATGCAGCTTCCTGCAAATGGGTACTGGTGGTGGATGCAGATGAACTGGTTACCCCAGCACTGAAACAATATCTTTATTCCCTAATAGGGAAGGAGGATGCTCCATTGGGATTGTATGTGCCACGCAAGAGTCGCTTTATGGGAAGATTCATGCATTGTTTCTATCCCGACTATCAGTTGCGTTTCTTTATCAGGAAGGATACGGTATGGCCTGCTGTCATCCATGCCGACCCTATTATCAAGGGCAGGATAGAAAAGATACCAGCAACCCATGCAGATATGGCTTTGGTTCATCTGGCAGACGACAGCATTGCCAGCAGAATGGGGAAAATCAACCAGTATACAGCTAACGAGATAGAAAAGAAGAAAGATCGCAATTATGGAATGGTAGCTTTGTTCTATCGTCCGTTGGTGCGTTTCTTCCGTGCTTATATTCAGAAGGGTGGCTTCCGTGATGGTAAGGAAGGATTTGTATGTGCCTGCTATGAAGGCATCTATCAGTTTGTTGCTGTTAGCAAGATTATAGAAGATCGCTTGAAACATAAAAAAGGTAAGTAGCAGTTTTGGCTACTTAACTTTTTTGTTTAATGAATGGTATTGTTATTTCTGATTTATTTTCCTTCGATAAAGGTCATTCCGCCTGGACCTACTTCATCACGGCAGCGTTTTAACAACTTGGCTGGCGTTTCTTCGCCATCATCGAAAGGTAATGCTACTACCGTTTTCTTGCCATAATAGTTTGCCATACCTCGGTTAATCCAATAACCTGGATAAATAGTGATATCATGGAAGGCATCGGATGGCATCTTTACGGTAAGCGGATTTAATACCAGATGATCTGCCTTGCTTTGCTTTACGGCAATTTCGCGCTGCTGCATTTCTAGATCAAACTTCTGTGCTGTTCCTCTACGCAGCAAGGAGAATGTTCTGTTGGTAGTAGTTGGCTTTGCTGTGATAGAAAGTACCAACACAAGCCAGTAATATACCGGTAGCCATCTGAAGTATTTATTAGATTTCAGTCTGATTGCCTCTTTCAAGTTTACAATAGCAACGCTTATTGGTTCCAGATCAGCCGCTCTGCGCTGAAGAGCACCAGAAAGATAGTAGATATTGAAGCAAATCATCCACAGATGCACATAGAAGTATACATTCTGTGTTCTGTCTGCTCCTTTGGTTCCCATGGCATAGCTGTTTGGAAAAAAGAAGGCGCAATAGAGTAGGAAAGAGATGAGCAGATAAAGCCATGGATGAGAAAACCTAAAGTGGGATGCCTTGGCTAATCTTGCAAGAAAAGGTATGAGAATGGTAAACATGAGTATTTCTGTGATTTTAATGGCATCAGCGAGAAATTCTATGCCCTTTGCTATCGCAATAAAGAAGGCTGAAACCACATTCGGTTGACTGGTGACTGTGGATTGGCGGACAGTATTGCCTGGTGCAAATACACTGAAAGCAAAAGCGCAGGCATAAATGATAAGGATAGAAAGCAAGAAGAAAGGAGTCTTCTTCCTCTCCACCCACATCCATACGATTGCCATAAAGAGAATGGCTGGCATACCCAGACCGGTAACAAAGTTGCCGCCGGCAATGAATATGGCGAGTGCTGCGGAAACCAGCGTGATGATGATTTTCGCTATGATAGATTTTGTAAGATGGAATTCGATGAGTAGGGAGGCAAGAAACAAAGAAATACTATAATATAAGGTATAGTACATCGCTCCGTTATACCAGCAGAATGCATCGTAGAACGACCATACGAACTGTACGGTCATTAATACAAATAGAGTAGAAATGAAAGTGTATTCCAATTTGCTGATATGTAGCAATCTGCGTAATATTGTGTATCCCAGTGTATAGGTGGAAAGAATTAGACTTCCCAATAGAATAATCGGTACAAGCCAGTATTTGCCAAAAATTCCAGGTTGTAATGCCATCAGGAAACATGCCGAATAGGTACCCTGCCATGTCTGGTAGATATGCATGGATTCAGCCCAGGCCGCCTGAATACATGCCCCAAATGAATGGGTGGCAGTCCAAGCCTTGTAGACAGGAGCTCCGAATACATAGTCATCTGCAAACTGATGGAGATAGGGACCTATTGCCACAACAGGGATGATGGATAAGATTAGAATACAAATCGCCAATATCGTATGGCTTTTTAACAATTTCTGATTCATCGTATTATTGTTTTTGCTTATTTTTATATGTATAATAACAGAGAAACTTGTGCTTTCTTGCACTAATAGTTGTTAAATTATATAAATGCCGTTAAGACTAAAAGGAAAAAGCTTTCAAGAAAGGAAATGGACGTCATGTAGACGAATCTATATGATGACCATGTCTTTTCTTGCCTCGAAATTGGCGATAGTCTTGACGATTTCTTCTGATATGTCATCGGATACATACGAGAAGTCCTTGCCGGTGCGGATGGCTTTGAGGAAGGAGAGGAGCATATAGCGCAACCCTTCTCCATCCAGCTGGTAGAAGTAGCGCTTGTTGTTCTGCGGATTCTCGTATCTCACCTCGAAGTAATCGGTCTTCCACCATGGGGCTGGTACGTAGATGTATCCCTTGGTGCCCGAGATAATCAATTCGCCTTCCGACTTCACGCCTTGACCAACCTTCAGCGAAGCTACGGCATGAGGATAGAGGAAGGATATCTTGGTAAAGGCATCATAGCGTTTTGCTTCGTCCAAGAAGTGAGTGGCTATCTGTTTGCTGCTGTATTCTGTGCCCAGAAGCTGGAAGATAGGCAGGAGTGCCGTCGGTCCCCAGGCGCAGATACTGTTCCATTCGTAAAGACTCTTCTGTGAATCCTGGGTCGGGTCAAAGTCTACGAGACTGGTGCAGGTTGCATCCACCGACATGATATCACCGATGATACCGCCCTTAGCCAAGAGTAAGAGTCGGTAATAGGCTACGGAATAGGCGGTCTTGATAGAATCCATCAAGACTACCTTCTTATCTTTTGCTATTTTCTTGAGTTCTTTCCATTGCTGAGGCTGAAGAGTGATAGGCGATTCGCACAATACGTGTTTGCCAGCTTCTAATGCCTCCTTTATTTGAGCATAGTGCTTGCTTGGGGCAGAGATAACATAGAGCGCATCGCTTTCATCCAGGAGTTCCTGAAAACTGGCAGCCTGCTTTTCCGCTGCCTGCAGATTCTCTGAGAGATATTGGTCGTTGAGGGAGAAAACCTTTCCTGCCTCCAATCCATTGACATATTGGCTTTCCCGCTCTATCTTGTTGAGGATAGGCGATTCGCCAACCAGTCCGAGGCGAACCACCTGCTGCTCGCTTCTGATCTCCGTGCTCGATACGCCCTGAGTGCGGTCTAGATAAACCACCTTGCAATAGGCGTTGAGATAGTCAAACTTGCCTCTCCAGTCAGAACCTACGGTAAAGATATCTACGTCCAGTCGCTTGATGTCGTCAATCTTCTGTCCCTCGTATTCCTCGATGATGATTTCATCGGCAATGCCTGTGGCACGCACGGCTTCCACTCGTTCCATGAGGGATTGTTGTACATTGATTTTGCCACGCTCACGGTCGAAGGTATCCGAGGTTACGCCCACGATGAGGTAGTCGCCCAAAGCCTTGGCGCGCTCCAGGAGACGGATGTGACCATAATGAAGCAGGTCGTAAGTACCGTATGTGATGACTTTAACCATAAGTTTCTCTATCTTGAAAGTTCTCTATACCTTATTATATATAATATAGCAGCCCCTTTATAGCAGTCCCTTAGCCTGCATATCCTTCAGTGCATCAACGAGAGTGGTGTTGTCTTTTGGACTCAGGTTGCCGAGATGACCTACACGGAATATCTTTTCTGCCATGTCGCCACCATTAGGACATACCCAGATGCCATATTCGTCTTTCAGCTTCAGGAAGATGTCGTAGGCTGAGGCGTTCTGTGGATGCAGAGGAGTAACGGCATTTGACATCGATTGGGAAACGATGGTGAATGGCAGGTCCTTGATCTTGCTTCTGAAATCTTCTGCAAGCATTTTCATGCGCTGGTTCTCGCTCTCCACACCGCCATTGCGCTCTATCTCCTTCAGGCGGGCATGAATCTGCAGTAAGGTTCCTACGGCTGGGGTGAAAGGAGTCTGTCCACGCTCACCATTCTTCAAGGCATCCTTCAGGTCGAAATACATCGACTTAACATTGTTTGCCTCTACTCGCTTGATTGCCTCTGTATCGAGAATGATGACAGAGATGCCTGGAGGACATGCCAGTGCCTTCTGTGAACCCGTAATCATTACGTTCACGCCGAGTTCCTTCATGTTGAATGGGTCCGCGAGGAAAGAACTGATGGAATCTACGGCCAGGAAAATATGGTTGCGATGACAGAAGTCGCTGATCATCTGGATGTCGTAGAGTACGCCGGTAGAAGTCTCATGTAGATTGACGAGGAAGCCGGTGTAGCCTTGTCCCTCGTATGGCTTGAGGTCTTCTGCCGTGAGTGGAGTCCCTATCTCAAGCTTGATTTCTGTATGTGGAATCTCATGAATTTCACAGAGTTGTACGAATCGGTGACCAAAGCTACCGCCATTCACTACCAGTACTTTGTCGGCAGGAGTGAATACATTCATGACCACGGCTTCCATAGAGGCAGTGCCCGAACCTGTGATAAAAACTGTGCGGGCATCGTCTGATGCCTTGGCAAACTGCTTCATCAATTGTTCGTTCTCCTTCATGATGGCGGAGAACTCTGCTGTTCTGAAATAAGGCACCTGTTCAGCGCCGATGGCTCTAACCTCATCGCTTGCCATCACAGGTCCTACTGTAAAATTAAGCATATCTTTATTCTTTTTTGATTCTTCCAAATGTCTTGATGCTGGTATATTTACGCCAGAGATTCAGCTTTCTCTTCTTCGGCACACCATGACGGCGGATGTAGTCTTCGGCTCCGTCGAGCATGCGCTGGCATACGTTGCCGTCAAGATATGGGTCGTAGTTATCTACTATCCACTGTCGCTTGGCTATCGCTTCAGGGTCTGTGAGGGCATGGTCGTAGGCGGCAATCAGTTGATCAGGTTCCGTAATGTTTTCCCAGTAGATATCCTTGGATATGGTGCCGAGGGTGATTACTGGGCGAGAGAGCAGCAGGAACTCATAGATGGTAGAAGAGGTATCGCTGATGAGCGTATCTGCCATCAGCTGATATTTGGTTACGTTCTCTCCCTTGTCGATGAAGAGAACATCCTTCTTGGTTGCAGCCCATTCACGGTATTCATCTACCCATTCCTGGCGGGTAAGCGGATGGAACTTCATTACTACCAGGGCATTGCGCTCCTTAGCCAGCTTGCCCAGCTCTTCCTTGATGTAAGGAAGCGAAGTGAGTTTTGGCGAGAAGGTAGGAGCGTAAAGGATCAAGGTCTCCTTGCCGCTTTCCCTGAGCAGTTTCTCTCGGTCGGCATCATATTTATGCAGGTTTTCCTTGATCCAATCCTGCTTAGGCCATCCCGTTTCCAATACTTCGAAGTCGCCATATTTCTTTGCTAAAGCCTCGAAGTGGGAGGTGAAGTAAGGACCTTGGGTGAAATAGGTGTCAAAGTAACGGCGGATAATCCAGTGGTCTTTCTTCTCTGCGGCATAGCCGTGGAATACCTGTATCTTGACGCCTGGCAGATAGTAAGGCACAATGTTGCCTGGCACATAGATAGCCTCTGGCTGGAAGTCATAGACTTCTTGAATAGAGTTGGTCCATTTCACCTGGTCGGCATATGGAAAACTGTCTATCTTTGGTTTGTGGATATACCACAATATCTCGTGTGGCAAATGTTGCTTTGTCACATGTTCTTGTATCGGATTAAGTATGTCTATGGCATACTTGTTTTCACAGAAAAGAACTATTCTCATGATTCTATAGGAATTACTTTGCCGTTTTTAATTTCATATCGCTTATCAAACTCCTCCCTGGTTCGCTTCCATCTGTTATGCGTCCATAAATAATAAGGTGGATTCTTGCGGATGGTTTCTTCCAGCATTTGGAAGAAGCGACGGGTAATCTCGTGCTCCGGCAGGGAGTTCGGATTGCGGGTGATGAGTTTGTATGTTGCCGTGTAGTAGCCGCGCTTAGGGCGGGACATCTCTACATAGAACACGGCATCGTTCATCTTTCTCATGATTCTTTCACCACCCGTAAACACTGGGGTTTCGGGATGATAGAGGAAAGGAAGCCACAGATGGATGTTCTCCCACTTGGGCCCCTGGTCGCTGATGTAGCCGAAGATGCTGCGGATGTTCTTGCGTTTGTAGTCTACGAGATAGCGGAGGATGTCCTTCTTTGGGACAGGCACTCCGTTTTCTTCGTGAGAACGGATGCGCTTGAAGAGTTCGTCGAAGGCTTGGTTGCGCAGAGGATGATAGATGAGGCCCATCTTGCGTGACTTGGGCAGTTCGATGCCTACACATGAGAGCCACTCCCAGTTGCAGTAATGACCGAGGATGGCTGCCACATCCTGACCTTCCTGGAAACATTGTTCCACTTCTTCGCTGTTATATACCTTGAATCGGCGGCGAAGTTCCTTATCGCTGATGCTCAGAAGTTTAACCGCCTCGAAGAAGTAATCGCTGAACCAGCGGTAGAATTTCTTCTCGATGTCAACAATCTCTTCTTCTGATTTCTCTGGGAAGGAGGTGGTGAGATTCTTACGCACAATGCCTCTGCGGTACTTGATGACGTAATACATCATGAAGTACTCGAAGTCGGCAATGCAATAGAGCAGCCTGAAAGGCAGCAGCGATATTGCATAAAAGAATGCATAAACAATCTTAACCATCTGTAAAACTATAAATTCTTAACTATTAACTCTTTACTCAATTACACCTGCTGCATATCATGCAACTTCTTGTAATATCCGTCTTTTCTAATCAGTTCATCGTGGGTACCGCGCTCCACAATCCTACCCTCGTGCAATACGCAGATTTCATCGGCATGCTTGATGGTACTCAATCGGTGAGCCACAGCCACGGTGGTACGGGTTTTCATCAGTTTCTCCAAGGCATCCTGAACCAGGCGCTCGCTCTCGGTATCGAGGGCTGATGTTGCTTCATCGAGGATGAGGATAGGAGGATTCTTGAGGATGGCACGGGCGATGCTGACACGCTGGCGCTGACCACCGGAAAGTCTGCCGCCACGGTCACCGATATTTGTATCGAAACCATGCTCCGACTTGGTGATGAATTCGTAAGCATTGGCTATCTTAGCTGCATTGGCTATTTCCTCATCCGTAGCATCGGTCTTGCCGAATCGGATATTGTCCTTGAAGCTTGCATTGAAGAGGATAGCCTCCTGGTTTACATTTCCTATCAGCATGCGAAGGTCATGTACGGCAAGGTCTTTCACATTAATGCCGTCAATCAGCACCTCGCCTTCCTGTACATCATAGTAACGAGGAATCAAATCTACCATCGTACTCTTACCGCTACCGCTCTGACCAACAAGTGCAACGGTCTTGCCTTTTGGTATCACGAGATTGATATCCTTTAATACATAAACCAGTTCTGCGCTCTTTCGGTCGGTATAGGCGAAGGAAACGTGGCGGAACTCTATCTGATGTTCGAAACTGCTGATATGCTCAGGGGTCTCCTTGTCCTTGATTTCCACCTCAGCCTGCAGAATCTTGTCGATACGCTCCATACTTGCCAATCCCTTTGGGATATTGTAGCTCGCCTTGGAGAATTCCTTCAGCGGGTTGATGATGCTGTAGAGCATCACGAGATAGAAGATGATGGTAGGACCGTCGATTCTGCCGTAATCCAGAACCAGGATACCGCCAAACCACAATACCACTACGATGAGGATGGTTCCCAGGAACTCACTCATCGGGTGTGCCATCTGCTGGCGGATATTTACACGCATGATGTTGTCGCGGTAGCTGCTGTTAACCTGATTGAAACGCTTGTTCATCTTTTCTTCTGCACAGAAAGCCTTGATGATGCGCAAGCCCCCCAGGGTTTCTTCTACCATACTCATCGTATCGCTCCAAAGTGCCTGCGCCTCGATACTGTGTGCCTTCAGTTTCTTGCCCACTACTCCCATGAACCAGCCGAAAGGTGGCACAAAGAGGATGGTGAAGAGGGTAAGCTGCCAACTGATGCAGATGAGTGTGATGAAATAGAAGAGGATCAGGATAGGGTTCTTGAAGAGCATGTCGAGCGACGACATGATGCTGTTCTCCACTTCCTGCACATCACCGCTCATGCGGGCAATGATATCTCCCTTGCGCTCCTCGCTGAAGAAACTGAGCGAGAGACTGTTTATCTTCTGGTAAATCTGGTTGCGGATGTCTCTTACGATACCTGTACGGATAGGTATGATGGTGGCTGACGAGAGGAAATAGGCTCCCGTCTTGAGGAATGTCATGAAGGCTAGGAATATGCCGATGACCAAAAGGGCTGTTGATGCACTATGGACAACAATAAACTCCTGAATATAATAATACAGGTTATTGGTTGCAACCTCCTTGATGCTACCCCAATCTCCATTCCAGTGCATATACTCGTTGACACGGATACCACCATCTACTTGGAACAGGATTTGCAGGATTGGTATCAAGGCTGCAAACGAAAAGATGTTCAATACCGCAGACAGGATATTGAACAGGATTGACAGTCCCAGATACTTCTTGTATGGAGGGACGAATCGGCGTAAAATTTGCAAGAATTCCTTCATAGGTGCAAATATAGTGCTTTTTAAGAAAACCGCCAAACTTTTGGCGGTTTTT